>OJDL01000086.1_pt1 | contig 43232 bp, 49 predicted proteins | sample 1592681 | NCBI WGS metagenome assembly OJDL01 (sample SAMN05416885, study PRJEB24817) | seawater metagenome | isolation source: Sea water | place: Canada:Atlantic | collected 2013-11 | reverse complement strand
CACTGCATATCGTCGGCAGCGTCAGATGTGTATAAGAGACAGCAAAAAGAGATGGTAAATACCTTGAAAAATTAGGAACTTACAATCCAAACTTCAACCCTGCAAAAATTGAAATTGATGTGGATGGCACTGTAAAATGGCTTCAAAACGGAGCACAACCTACAGATACTGCTAAGTCAATCTTATCTTACAGAGGTGTGATGTTAAAAAATCACCTTGTCGGGGGTGTTCGCAAAGGAGCTTTAACTGAAGAACAAGCAGAAGCAAAGTTTCAAGCTTGGTTAGAAGAAAAAATCAGCAAAGTGGATGCTAAGAAAAGTGATTTAGAAAAAGCTAAAGATGCTGAAGCTACTAGAATATTTGAAGCTGAAAAAGCAACCAATGAAGCACGAATTGCAGCTGCAGTTCCTGTTGTTGAAGAAGTTGTTGAAGAAGCCGCTCCTATTGTAGAAGTTGCTAATGAGGAAGTTGTTGTTGAAGAGGCTGCTACTGTTGAAGAAGCTGCTCCTGTTGAAGAAGCTGCTCCTGTTGAAGTTGTTGCTCCTGTTGAAGTTGTTGCTGAAGAAGCTACTCCTACTGAAGAAGCACCTGCTTCTGATGACAAATAAAAATATAAAATTTTTTATACCTTTAAAACCTGGCACGACTGCCAGGTTTTTTTTATGAATTAAATCATGACAACAAAGGACTGTTTTTACTTAGGGAAAATCGTTAAGAAATATAGTTTCAAAGGGGAGCTCTTAGCCAAACTTGACACTGATGAGCCTGCTATTTATGAAAATTTAGACGCTATATTCATTGAGGTTAATGGCACTTTAATCCCCTTTTTTATAGAGAAATCACAACTACACAAGTCTGACTTACTCCGACTAAAATTTGATGATGTAACTTGTGAAGCCGATGCAGATGCGCTTCTTAAGAGCGACCTTTACCTACCGTTAGAGCTGCTTCCAAAGCTTGAAGGTGATAAGTTTTATTTCCATGAGATCATTAACTTTCAACTCATTGATGAAAACTTTGGCCCCGTTGGGATCGTCAAAGGCGTGAATGACACAACAGCTCAGGCGTTATTTGAAGTTGATCGTGACGGGATTGAAATTCTAATCCCTATGAATGATGATTTTATAAAAAAGCTTGACAGAAGTAATAAAGTCATTACTGTAAACACTCCTCCAGGCCTTATTGAATTATACTTAGAGTAATGGCTAAACCATTTCAATTTAAACAGTTTAGTGTCGCACAAGATCGTTGCGAAATGAAAGTGGGAACCGACGCTGTTTTGCTAGGTGCTTGGTCAGCTTTGGACCATATGCCAAATACAATTTTAGACATCGGATCAGGTACTGGAATTCTAGCCCTTATCATGGCACAAAGAAGTACAGCAGAACTTATTGATGCGCTAGAAATTGATGCGGATGCTTACGAACAGTGCGTTTATAATTTTGAGACTTCAGATTGGGGAGATCGCTTATTTTGTTACCATGCTTCTTTAGATGAGTTTGTCGGCGAAATTGAGGACACCTATGATTTAATCATTTCCAATCCACCCTTTTATACAGATCACTTTAAATCCAGAAATGAGGCACGCAATAAGGCACGGTTTGAAGACGCGTTGCCATTTGAAGAACTACTGACTTCGGTTTCAAAATTATTATCCGTAACGGGGCAACTAAACGTAATCATTCCATTTAGTGAAGAAATAAACTTCATAAGTCTTGCTAAAAATGTTGACTTGTACCCCATACGAATCCTTCGTGTTAGAGGACAAGAAGAAAGTCCCGTAAAGCGCAGTTTAATATCCTTTACATTCCAAGAAAATAAAATTGAAGTTAGTGAACTCACTATCGAAATCACCCGCCATCACTACACACATGATTACATAAATCTCACTAAAGATTTTTATTTAAAATTATAGAATTTTCAAGTAGATTAAGTAAATTTGTAAAAGATTTAACGAATTCTCATTTTTAGTTCATAAAATTGATTTAATTAAAAAAAATCCAATGAAAGCAGATTTATTTGAAGCCCCTGATTATTACAATTTAGACGATTTACTTTCAGAAGAGCACAAGCTCGTTAGGAGTGCCGCTCGTGATTGGGTAAAAAGAGATATTTCTCCTATTATAAATGACTATGCTCAAAAAGCAGAGTTTCCAACTCAAATTATTGGTGGCTTAGCTGATATTGGTGCTTTTGGACCTTACATTCCAACTGAATATGGTGGTGCTGGTCTGGACCAAATTTCATACGGACTAATAATGCAAGAAATTGAACGTGGGGATTCAGGTGTTCGTAGTACAGCTTCCGTACAATCCTCGTTAGTAATGTATCCTATCTGGAAATATGGAAATGAAGAACAACGACAAAAATACCTGCCTAAACTAGCAAGTGGTGAATGGATTGGCTGCTTTGGACTCACTGAACCTGACCATGGAAGTAACCCTGGAGGTATGACCACTAACTTTAAGGATATGGGTGACCATTATTTATTAAATGGTGCTAAGATGTGGATTTCTAACTCCCCAATAGCCCAACTAGCTGTCGTGTGGGCTAAGAATGAAGAGGGTCGAATACATGGGTTGATTGTAGAGCGTGGTATGGAAGGATTCACAACTCCTGAAACGCATAATAAATGGTCTCTAAGAGCTAGTTCGACTGGAGAGCTTATATTTGATAATGTAAAGATTCCAAAAGAAAACTTACTTCCAAACAAATCAGGGTTGGGTGCTCCCTTAGGGTGTTTAGACTCGGCTCGTTATGGAATAGCTTGGGGTGCTATTGGAGCAGCGATGGATTGTTATGACACAGCGCTGAGATATAGTAAAGAACGGATTCAATTTGGAAAACCAATTGGTCAATTTCAATTGCAGCAAAAGAAACTTTCAGAAATGATTACCGAAATTACCAAAGCTCAATTATTGACATGGCGATTAGGAGTGTTAAGAAATGAAGACCGTGCTACCACTGCTCAGATTTCAATGGCTAAAAGAAATAATGTGGACATGGCTATAAAAATAGCCCGTGAAGCACGTCAAATGTTAGGTGGTATGGGAATTAGCGGAGACTATAGCATTATGCGCCACTCCATGAATCTAGAAAGCGTTATCACTTACGAAGGAACTCACGACATCCATTTATTAATAACTGGCTTTGACATTACTGGCTTAAACGCATTCAAGTAAAACTTTTAATGAAAATTATCTTGCGAACACTTATAATTACACTCACAATAAGTCTAATCTTTGTTGGCTGTAATATAAACTCAGAAATACCAGAAGTTCCTTATTATATTGGAGATGACGACCCTGCAGAAGAAGAAGAGTATGTTCCAAGAAACTTTAAACTAATTTCATTAGGAGACAGCTATACCATAGGGCAGAGTGTCTGCGAAGACTGTCGATTCCCAGCTCAGTTAAGAGATAGCTTACAAACCTATTTTTCAGAAGCAGACTCTCTAAGTCTTGAAGTCATTGCACAAACCGGATGGACCACATCAAGCCTGAAAAGTGCAATTACCACAGCACAACCACCTGCTGACTTTGATTTAGTAACTCTTTTAATAGGGGTCAACAATCAATACCAAGGTAAACCTTTTAGCCTCTATGAGACTGAATTTGTAGAACTTATCAATACCGCTATTTCATTAGTAGGAGGAGATCATACTAAACTAATTGTGTTATCAATCCCTGACTATGCCTACACCCCTTTTGGTCAAAACTCCAATCCCACCTACATAAGTGAACAACTTGAACTTTACAATTCATATGCGCAGACGTATTGTGAGAACAACAATTTGAATTACGTCTACATCACCGATATCACACAAGAAGGACTGACAAATACTGAACTTGTAGCTTCTGATAACCTACACCCCTCAACACTAGCTTATACTAGGTTTGTACAGCGTATTTTACCGATAGCCTTAGATATTTTAGATTAATAAACTTATTGATTTTTTGAGTCAGTTAATCTTCGGGAGCTAGCTCTACTTTAAGCCCCTCTAGATTTAAGCTTATTTGAATTTGGCAACTCAATCGGCTTGTCGGTTTCACATTAAAAGCTTCACTGAGCATTGCGTCTTCTTCGTCTAACTTTTCGTTAAGCTCATGACTTGACTGAACATAGCACTGACACGAAGCACACATTGCCATTCCGCCACAAACCCCAATCGTTCCTTCTGGAGCTAATTCAAAAAGTCGCACTACTTCCATCAAGTTCAAAGCCATATCTGTAGGAGCCTGAACATCATGTAGGATTCCATCGCGATCAGTAATTTGTATGTGTACGTCTTGGGTCATTAATCTATAGATTTTACAACAACTTTGGGCGCTTCCTTACGAGTCCCATCAAATCCATCAATCCCACTTACTGTTGTATATTTTAACACGTACCGCTTACCTGGATTAATAATCTTATAAGCTGCTTGACACATAAGAGTGGCTTCATGGAATCCACAAAGTATAAGTTTTAATTTACCTGGATAGGTATTTACATCTCCAATCGCAAACACACCAGGAATATTGGTTTGATAATCCAGAGCGTTATTTACCTTGATTGCATTTTTTTCAATTTCAAGACCCCAATCAGCGATAGGTCCTAATTTTGGAGACAATCCAAATAATGGAATAAAGTTATCCGTCTCTATCCTTAGTGGAGACTCCCCTGACTTGGTCACTTCTATAGCTTCTAGCTTGCTATCTCCAAATACCGCTGTTACTTCAGCTGGAGTAATGAGCTTAATTAAGCCTTTGTTCTTTAACTCTTGAACTTTCTCGACAGAATCTAGAGCGCCTCTAAACTCATTACGACGGTGAATAAGTGTAACTTCACTAGCCACTTCACATAAAAATATAGCCCAATCTAGTGCCGAGTCCCCACCACCAGCAATGACTACTTTCTGCCCCCTATATACTTCGGGGTCTTTAATGATGTAAGCAACTCCTTTGTCTTCAAAAGACTGTAAGTGTTTGATCGAAGGTTTTCTTGGCTCAAAACTTCCAAGTCCCCCAGCAATAGCTACTATTGGTGCCTTGTGTTGGGTACCTTTATTTGTGGTTACTATGAAAGAGCCATCTGCTAGCTTCTCAATTTTTTCTGCCCGCTCACCTAAGGTAAATCCTGGCTCAAATTGCTTTGACTGCTCCAAAAGTTTGTCAGTCAGATCACCTGCTAAAATTTCTGGATAAGCAGGTATATCATAGATCGGTTTTTTTGGGTATATTTCTGAACACTGTCCACCAGGACGAGGCAAGGCATCTATAAGGTGACATTTGAGTTTTAAAAGTCCTGCTTCAAAAACTGTAAACAAACCTGTTGGCCCAGCACCAATAATTAAAATATCAGTCGTAATCATGTTATGCTTCAATATTTATTACCGACTCAATTTGTGGCGCATGCTTTTTAATCGTCAATTCCACGCCCGACTTCAAGGTCATTTGATTTACACTACAAGACGAACAGGCTCCAATAAGTTGGACTTTGACTAAACGGTCATCTTCTATAGAAACGAGATTTATATTTCCGCCATCATTTTGTAGAAATGGACGAATTTCATCTAAAGCTTTCTCGACGTTTAGTCTAATTTCTTCTGAACTCATAGTTGTTATTTTTTAACTGCAGCACAGCCTGCCATTGTTGTTATTTTTATTGCATCAGTAGGAGGTAACGCTGTATTTCTACGAACGACTTCTTGAGCAATATTTTGAGTGATTTTACTAAATGCTTCTTGAATAAGAGTGGCTGTTTGCATGGCAGCTGGGCGACCAAAATCTCCTGCTTCTCTTACACTTTGAACCAGTGGAATTTCTCCTAGAAAAGGGACTTTTAAATCCTCCGCTAAGTGCTTAGCACCTTCTTTTCCAAAGATAAAATATTTATGCTCTGGTAATTCTTCTGGTGTAAAATAAGCCATGTTTTCAATAATCCCTAAAACAGGCACATTAATGCTGTCTTGTTGAAACATTGCAACACCTTTTCTAGCGTCTGCAAGTGCTACATTTTGAGGAGTACTTACCACTACTGCTCCTGTTATTGGCAAGGCCTGCATGATACTCAAATGAATGTCTCCTGTTCCCGGTGGCAAATCAATTAAAAGAAAATCAAGCTCTCCCCAGGCAGCATCAAAGATCATTTGGTTTAGTGCTTTTGCGGCCATTGGACCTCTCCATACCACCGCTTGATCTGGTTTTGTGAAAAAACCAATAGATAATATTTTAACGCCATAGTTTTCTACTGGCTTCATTTTAGACTTTCCATCGATCGTGACCGCTAACGGCTTCTCATTTTGAACGTCGAACATAATGGGAATAGAGGGACCATAAATATCTGCATCGAGTATACCAACTTTAAAACCCATTTTAGAAAGAGTAACAGCAAGATTTGAAGTAACGGTTGATTTACCAACGCCTCCTTTGCCAGAAGCTACAGCAACAATATTTTGAATTCCAGAAATTGACTTCCCTTTGACTTCGCTTTTTGGCTGATTTGAAGCCTCAACTTTTATGTTGACAGTAATTTTTGCTTTGGCATACACCAACTCATGAATTGTTTTTAGGATGTCAACTTCAGTTCGTTTTTTAGCTTGTAAACTAGGGTTAGAAATAGTGATGTCTACTATCACCTCATCGCTAAAAACGATTATATTTTTAACAGCCTGGCTATCGATCATGTTCTGACCTTCTCCAGGAACTGTAATTGTTTTGAGCGCTTGCTCAATGTCTTTTTTATTAAATTTCAAAGTTTCTAATTTAGATGGATTCTAAAGTGCAAATATACAGTGAAATGTTTAAAAACAGAAGTGGATTAGATTAAATGATGCCTTTGAAAGCTAGAGTGCTTTTGCTGGATCCCAAAATAAGGATTCAAAGTCTATAATTTGACTCTCTTCAACCTTAATTCCTTCACTTTCTAAGAGCTGCTGCATTAAGTTAGTACCTTCAAAATGGTGTTTACCAGTCAGCAAGCCTTTGCGATTTACAACTCGGTGTGCAGGGACGTCTTTTCCATGAGAAGCGGTCATTGCATAACCTACCATTCTTGCACTTTTGGTAGCCCCTAAATATCGAGCAATTGCACCATAACTGGTAACTCTCCCATAGGGAATTTGTCGGGCTACTTCATGACATTTATCAAAAAAATGAGTTGAATCAGGCATATCGGCTATAAAACTATTAATAGATCTATTAAAGTAATAACCGCCACGGCAGCAGTGATGAAAGCAATTGTCTGGTTCATTCTTTTTTGAGATGAAATTTTAGAATTTTTAATTCTCTCAAAAAACATAATATAAACATAAAATGCTACAAAAGTTCCAGAGATGACTCCTGCAACATAGGCTCCGATCGACAAATTATCCAAATATATCCAATTAACGGTCACTAGCGCAGTCACCACATAAGCTTGATAAGGAATCGGAAATATATTAAGTGAAGACGTCAAAAGACCTTGAAAAAAGCGGCTTTTTTTACTTTTAGATGTATCTACTTCCTGAACAGCAACCTCTCTTTTAGCTAGAATGAAAAAGTAACTAGAAATTAGCAAAAAAACAACTAGGGCGACCCATTTAAGGATTTCTATAACATCTAGATATTGACTAAGATATTTAGCGAAGACTACGGCTAAGTAAGTTTGTATGCCGACAATCATACAAGCTCCTAATGAAAACATAAATGCGCGGGTGTAACCTTCTTTTAAACTGATCTTCGCGGCGGTCATATTAAGTAACCCTGGAGGAATCACCCCCACAAAAGCAACTAATAGTCCAAGTAAAAATAAATATGAAATGTTCAAAATTTAATTTATTTTGAATCTAATATACGTAATTGCTTTTTGAGTTGCTAGATATTGATTTTCATAAAAAGTCTGAATTGTAGTCACTTCTTCAGGGCTGCCTTCTTGTCGGTACACATCATGATTAGCATATTGAACCTCATGGCCTTGCCCATGCAAAAGGCCTAAGGTGTATCCATGCATGAATTCGCTGTCTGTTTTAAGGTGCATTATCCCTGTATCGTTTAAAATGTTTTTATAACGCATCAAAAATGAGTCATTAGTCATGCGATGTTTGGTTCGCTTGTACTTAATTTGAGGATCTGGAAATGTAATCCATATTTCATCTACTTCATTGGCTGCGAACAAAGATTCTACAAGTTCAATTTGGGCTCTAATAAAAGCGACGTTGGTAAGTTTATTTTCAATTGCTGTTTTGGCCCCTCTCCAGAACCTTGCTCCCTTAATATCTATTCCAATAAAGTTTTTTTCTGGATAACGCTTAGCTAATCCAACCGTATACTCGCCTTTCCCACAGCCTAACTCTAAGACTAAGGGGTTATTGTTTTTGAAAAACTGTTGATTCCACTGCCCCTTTAGTGGATACACAGCATCGACTAGCTCTTCACGCTTAGGCTGAAACACATTATCAAATGTGTCATTTTCATTGAATCTTTTAAGTTTGTTTTTGCTTCCCAATTGAATTAATTTTTGTCAAAAATACGGAAAGAATTCTGGATACTAGTTTTGTTTCTGAAGCGTAAATGAGAATTCACTTCCAACAGCAAATTTACTTTCTACATAAATTTTCTCTTCATGAGCCTCAACGATGTGTTTTACAATAGACAATCCAAGACCGGAGCCTCCTTCTTCTCTAGAGCCACTTTTATCAACCCGATAAAACCGCTCAAATAAACGTGTTAGATGCGCACTTTCAATTCCCTCTCCATTATCAGTAACTCGAACAATTAGCTTATTCGAATTTATATTTTCAACACTAATTTCAGTTGTTCCGTTATTATGGCCATATTTAATAGAATTGACAACCAAATTTGTCAGGACCTGCTGAATTCTTTCTTGATCTGCAATAACCATGACAGGGTTAGAATACTCTTTATCTAAAATCAAGGAAATGTTTTTATGCTCTGCTTTAATTTCAAGTAATTCAAATACATTTGTAATAAGTTCAATGATGTCAAAGGTTTCAAGAGTTAAATTTGCATCGCCAATTTCTAACTTGGTAATCATATCTAGGTCTTTTACTATATAAATTAACCGGTCCACGCCTTTATCAGCACGTTTTAAATATTTATCTCTAATTCTAGGGTCCTCAGAAGCACCTTCGAGAAGCGTAGAAATATAACCCTGAACTGTGAAAAGAGGGGTTTTGAGTTCATGGGAGACATTACCAATAAATTCTTTTCGGTATTCTTCCCTGCCTTTCAAAGCTTCTAGTTCAAGTTTTTTGTTTTTAGCATAGTCATCAATCTCTTTTTTTAAAGTTGCCATATCAGTGTTGATCGGGCTGTTGTTAAACGTGGTTGACTCTAATAGTGTGAGGTCCTTATAAATCTTTTTGATACTATTAAAAACATATTTTTCAAGCCGCAAATGAATTAAAACAAATGAAAAAACAAATGAAAACAGGGCCCAATAACATAAAACGTTAAGGTTAGTCTTAGCAAAAAAATACAAAAAAATACTCAACAGAAGTGTTTGCAAAAGCGTTATGTAAAGCGCAGTGAAAAAAGAGAATATATGAGATTTTTTTATTTTATTTTTCATTAAGCTGTAAACTTATACCCGACTCCTTTAATTGTCTTGAACGAATCATCACCGATTTTTTCACGGAGCTTTCGAATATGAACATCAATCGTTCGACCTCCAACAACTACTTCATTTCCCCATACTTTGTCTAAAATCTCATCTCTTTTAAAAACTTTACCAGGCTTAGAGGCTAACAAAGACAATAATTCAAATTCCTTTCGAGGTAAAACTAGCTCGTTTCCTTTGTAGATAATCTTGTAGGCATCTCTGTCTATTGTTAAATCACCTACTTTAATAAGTTCTGAATCATCCATGGGTGTCGCCTCATTAAGGCGTCTTAATAATGCTTTTATTTTACTAACCAATATTTTGGGTTTAATTGGTTTTGTGATGTAGTCGTCGGCACCGGCCTCAAACCCAGCGAGCTGAGAGTAGTCCTCTCCTCGGGCTGTTAAAAAGGTGATAATCGTCCCTTTTAGTTCTGGAAATGCACGGATTTGCCCACATGCTTCAATCCCATCCATCTCAGGCATCATCACATCCATAATAATCAAATGAGGTTGGTTTTTTTTAGCTGATTTCACCGCCTCCAGTCCATTAGCAGCAGTTACAACCGTATAACCCTCAGCTATCAAATTATAACTTAGAATTTCTAAGATATCTGGCTCGTCATCCACTAGCAGTATTTTGATAGTATCGTTATTCATTTTTAATATATGTAATTTTTATAAAGATAGAAAAATTAAACGCTGTGTTGAAAAATATAAATTTAATAACATTAAATTAAAGTCTTCGTAACACTAAGTTGATTGATTAAATAAATAACGATTGACTATCGATGTTGTACAAACTAACAATAATTGGACTAAAAATTAATCTTATTTATTCCCTTTAAAAGAGCATTGCTTAATGACAACGCTCTTTTAATTTTAGCTACTTTTGTAATGGAATTTAAGTTATATGATTAGTAAAGGTTTAATATTTAACATTACATCCGAAGCCGATTTTAATAGAGTGGCTTTAGCTGTTTTTAGACATCAGTTTAAGCATAACTCCGTATATCGTTCGTTTTGCGACTTACTTTACAAACATCCTAGTGATGTGAAAACACTAAATCAAATTCCTTTTTTACCGATTCAATTTTTTAAAAGTCATAAAGTTGTATCCACAACCAAACCTTCAGAGGCTACCTTCACAAGTAGTGGAACTACTGGCAGCATTGTTAGTAAACACTTTGTGAGTGACTTAGAAATCTACAAACATAGCTTTAGATATGGATTTAAATCGTTTTATGGAGCGATTGAAGATTATACAGTCCTAGCCCTTTTGCCATCCTATTTAGAACGTGAAGGCTCATCATTAGTCTACATGGCAAATGATATGATTGAACAATCCAAACAGCCTGAAAGTGGATTTTATTTACATGATTTAGAAGCCTTAAAAAACACCTTGCTGAGACTTGAAGCGAAAGGTGAAAAAACCCTACTAATAGGAGTGTCTTACGCCTTATTAGATCTGATTGAATCGCATTCATTCAATTTAAAACACACCATTGTCATGGAAACGGGCGGCATGAAGGGTCAGCGTAAAGAACTTGTGAAATCAGAGTTACATTCCATTTTGAGACACGGATTTGGTATTGATAAAATTCATAGTGAATACGGCATGACCGAATTATTATCCCAAGCCTATTCCAAAGGAGATGGGGTATTTGAAATGCCTAGTTGGATGAAAATTCTTACCCGAGACCCAGAAGATGCCTTAAGCATTCAACCTATTGGAAAGTCGGGTGGTGTTAATGTGATTGACTTGGCAAACATAAATTCCTGTGCATTTGTTGCAACGCAAGATTTAGGGAGAATTCATGTTAATGGCTCGTTTGAAATATTAGGCAGATTCGATGAGTCTGATATTAGAGGTTGTAACCTGATGGTGCTTTAAACCACTCGTATTATAAACGTACTACGCTTCCCACGATTGATAATCACATAGTTATTATTAATCAAATCAGTCGTTGAGATTTTATAGTCCTCCCCCACTTTTTCTTTATTTACAGAAATTGAATTCTCTTTTAATGCACGTCGTGCCTCTCCATTAGACTCTAAGAATTTTGTTTCTGCTGAAAGTGCAGCAATCATATCTAAACCAGCATCTAAAAAGTCTTTTGACACCTCAGCAGTAGGCACCCCTTCAAAAATATCTAAAAAAGTGGCTTCATCTAAGGTTTGAATATCAGCTTTAAAAGATTTACTATATAGAATAGTAGAGGCCTTTTCCGCATTTTCAAAATCGGCTTGGCTATGAACCATCGTAGTTATTTCTTGAGCCAAACGCTTTTGAAGTAATCGCAAGTGCGGTTGTTCTTTGTGTGATTCTATAAGTGTCAATACTTCTTGTTCATCTAAGAATGTAAATATCTTGATATATTTATCCGCATCATCGTCACTAGAGTTTAACCAATATTGATAAAACTTATAAGTAGAAGTTCGATTGGGATCTAGCCACACATTACCTCCTTCACTTTTTCCAAATTTAGAGCCGTCTGACTTTGTGATTAAAGGACAAGTAATGGCAAAACCTTTTCCATTCCCTACACGCCTAATTAGCTCAGTTCCAGTAGTAATATTACCCCATTGATCGCTTCCGCCCATTTGGATGGTACAGTCGTGTGCTTTAAATAAATGAAGGAAATCATAGCCTTGAACGAGCTGGTAGGTAAATTCCGTAAAGCTCATGCCATCAGAACTTTCTGCTGAAATCCTATTTCTAACAGAGTCTTTAGCCATCATATAATTAACTGTAATATGCTTACCAACTTCTCTAATAAAGTCTAGAAAAGAAAAATCTTTCATCCAGTCGTAGTTATTAATCAGGATCGCCGCATTCTTTTCACCGTTATCAAAATCTAAAAAATGAGCCAATTGATTTTTAATCGCCTCTTGGTTGTGGCGTAGTGTTTTTTCATCTAAAAAGTTACGTTCTGTCGATTTTCCTGAGGGATCTCCAATCATTCCGGTAGCACCTCCAACCAAAGCAAATGGTTTATGACCACATTTTTGGTAATGTGCCAACAACATAATGGGCACAAGGTTTCCAATATGTAAGGAGTCGGCTGTGGGGTCAAAACCAACGTAAGCACTTCTCATTTGTTCTAATAAATGCGCTTCTGCTCCCGGCATCACATCGTGTATCATCCCTCTCCAACGCAAGACTTTTATAAAATTAATGGCCATTTTAGTGTTTTTAATTGTGACAAAGATAACAGATTCATAAGGGATGAGAAAAGAAAAAATAGTAATTTAGTGGTATGATATTAGTCACTGGGGGTACAGGCTTAGTTGGAAGTCACTTATTGTTTGAACTGACCAAATCAGATCAAAACATTCGCGCCTTGTATAGACGCACTGAAACCATTGAAAAGGTTAAGAAAGTTTTTTCATATTACTCAGATCAAATCGACTTTCAATTTAAAAAAATTGAATGGATTCAAGGAGATTTGAATGATATACCAAAACTTGAGGAGGCTTTTAAAGACATTACGCACGTATACCATTGTGCTGCACTAATTTCATTTGCCCCTAACGACTATAATCAATTAAAAAAAATAAACACAGAAGGAACATCAAATATAGTAAACCTATGTATTACCCATTCGATACAAAAACTCTGCTATGTAAGTTCGGTCGCTACTGTGGGGTTTGACCCCCTCAAGATATCTGAAGAAACGACTTGGAAATCGGAGGAAATACAAAATGTTTATGCCCTAACAAAACACGCTGCTGAAATGGAAGTTTGGCGTGGAATTCAAGAAGGGATCTCTAGTGTGATTGTAAATCCGGGAGTGGTTTTAGGGCCCGGATTTTTCAATTCTGGAAGTGGGCTTCTATTCAAGATTATATACAAAGGTCTTAATTATAAAACCGAAGGTGTTACTGGGTATGTAGATGTAAAAGATGTGGTGAGAAGCATGCTAAGACTAATGAACGGAACCTCAACTAATGAGCGATATATTCTTGTTGGAAAAACACTTTCTTTTTCAGAGTTTACGTCACAAATTTCAAAGGAACTAGGGGTTAAAGCTCCACAAAAAACAGCTAAAAGATGGATGCTATCTATCGCTTGGCGCTTTGATTGGCTGAATCATAAAATTATTGGCAAAAAGAGGAAATTAACTAAAAATATGTGCCGTACGCTGGACACTAAGAACTACTATAGTTCGGATAAATTTTTGAAGCTGGAAAAGGATTACAAGTTTACTTCTATGTCAAAAACTATTTCCGAAGTGAGTCAAATTTTCTTAAAGGGTTTAAAACACCCTTAGAAGGAGTACCTTTTTTAGCAGCTTTCATGGTCGTGTCAATTTGATTTTGTTTACTCTTTTTAATTGAATCTTTAACGCGTTTTCGCTCCCCAACAATAGCCTCATATTGAGATTTCTCAGCTTTGAGTTTCATCTCTACTTTATCGTAAATTGACTTATATTTATCAGTATTAATAGTGTAATAGGCGTTACTTTCGGCAAACTGAAGACTATCAATCCCATGAGAGCGGTAAATATAGTTTATTGGATTATTAATGTTGTTTTGAAGTAATTGTTTATTCACACCTTTAGCAGTATTGATTATAATCACATCATAAAGGACCTCAACCATTCGATCTTCAGAAATCAAATTAGCCGGCTTTTTTGCTTTGATATTTCCACAGGAAATGACAAGTATGGCACTCCATAAAACTGCTATTTTTTTCATCTATTAAATGTTAATCGCATCGCTGCATTGGCATTTATAAAATTTGCATTTTCGTAGACAATAGCACCATTTAGAATTGTATGCGTAACTCGCGACTTAAAAGTAGTGCCCTCAAAAGGAGACCAGCCACATTTGTATAATATATTGTCCTTATTTACAGTCCAAGGATTGTTCGGGTTCACTAAGACTAGATCTGCAAAATAGCCTTCTTTAATGTAACCTCGTTTTTCAATTTGAAACAAAATGGCTGGATTATGACACATTTTTTCTACCATTTTTTCTACCGAAATTTTACCTTTATGATAGGCCTCCATCATTGCGACTAATGCATGCTGAACTAAAGGTCCTCCAGAAGGTGCTTTCAAATAAGTATTTGACTTTTCTTCAAGTGTATGAGGCGCGTGATCAGTTGCAATAACATCAATTTTATCATTCAAAAGAGCGGTCCATAAGGCCTCTCGATCATCCGCTGATTTTACGGCCGGATTCCATTTTATAAAGGTTCCTTTTTTCTCATAATCTGTATCAGAAAACCACAAATGGTGAACACAAACCTCAGCCGTTATTTTCTTATCTTTCAAAGGTTTTTTATTCGAAAATAAAGCTATCTCTTTTGCAGTCGTCAGGTGGAATACATGCAAACGCGCTCCTGTTTTTTTAGCTAAGGCAATCGCTTTTGATGATGAAATATAACACGCTTCTACACTTCTAATTTCAGGATGATATTTAATGGGAATATCTTCTCCATAGGTTTCTAAATAACGAGCTGTATTTTGTTTAATGGTATCTTCATCTTCACAATGAACAGAAATCAATAAATCTGTACTTTTAAATATTTTCTCTAAAACTTCAGGATTATCTATAAGCATATTTCCTGTCGAAGAGCCTAGAAAAAGCTTAAGACCCGCTACTTTTAGAGAGTCTACCTTTAGTATTTCATCTAAATTGTCATTCGTCCCGCCAAACATGAATGAGTAATTTGCCGATGAAGTTTTAGCCGCAATGTCAAACTTGTCTTCCAACTTATCAATGGTCGTTGCTTGAGGGTTGGTGTTTGGCATTTCAATAAAAGAGGTGATCCCACCTGCTATAGCAGCTCTTGATTCTGATTCAATAGTTGCTTTGTGGGTTAAACCTGGCTCTCTGAAATGTACTTGGTCATCAATAACTCCGGGTAAAAGGTAATTATTCTCCGCATCAATAACAGTAATATTAGAATTCTTGACACTTATAGAACTCGCTATTTCTTTGATGTATTTATCCTCAATTAAAACATCACCAAGAAAAGTAGTCCCTTCATTGACAATTCGCGCATTTTTTATGAGTATGGATTTTTTATGCATTTATCGGTTTCCTAAAATTGTTTTTAATCGCATCTGAATGACTCCAAAAACAGCTTCTTTTATGATGCCTTTACTTAGCTTTGAAACACCATAGAGTCTATCGGTAAAGATAATTGGGATTTCTTGGATATTAAACTTTTTCTTGTATGTATTATATTTCATTTCAATTTGAAAAGCATAGCCAATAAATGTAATTTCATCTAAATTGATTGCTTCCAAAACCGAGCGTCGATAACAAACAAATCCTGAAGTAGGATCAAAAATTTTCATGCCCGTAATTAACCTCACATATAATGAAGCCGCGTAGGACAATAAAACTCTAGACAACGGCCAATTGACAACATTAACTCCTTGTATATACCTTGAGCCTATAGCTAGTTCAACCCCTTGATCTCTACAAACTTTATAGAGCCGTTTAAGGTCCCTAGGGTCATGAGAAAAATCTGCATCCATTTCAAACATAAACATATAATGACGCTTTAAGCACCACTTAAAACCCTCTACATAAGCAGTTCCTAATCCTTGCTTGCCAGTTCGTTTGAGCAAAAAGAGTCGGTCACCATATCTGGACTGACATGCCTCTACCTTTTGGGCGGTATTGTCAGGAGAATTATCATCTACAACCAACACATGAACGTCATCGCACTGAGATAAAACAGCATCAATGATGGCCTCAATATTTTCGATCTCATTATAAGTTGGTATGATGACAATAGACTCTTGCATTCAGTAGAAATTTTAACAAAAGTAAGATATTTTTAGCGGACTCTTTTTATAAATATTCTTCATAACTTTGAATATGCTTAGAGAGGTTTTATTTAACGACTGGTATACTGCTATTATTATAGCAAGCCTTGCAATAATTGCAGTCGCTAAGCTTATAAATCCTATCCGTTTTGTGGGGTTTATGAAGTTGATCGGAAATTCCAATTATTTAAGAATTTATTTTAAAGACCATCGCTTTTTTGATCCCTTTGATGTGTTTTTGTTTATAAACTTCTGCTTAAATGCAGTGCTCACTGGAATTCTCACCTGTAGCTACTTGGAACCCAATACAGTGTTTAGCTATATTGATTTCATAAAACTGGTAATAATTTTGGGAATTGGTCTTTTTATAAAAGCACTAATAGAGTTAGCAGTCGGATCTCTTTTTGAAATTGGAAAAATCTTACATAGTTATGTGTTTCAGAAAATAAGTGTTCTTAATTTCTTAGGGGTATTACTACTACCTTTAAATGCATTATTGGTTTTTAGCTTTCCAGGGCAACCGTCATTATTAGTCGTAATCTTGGCCATTTCAAGCTTAATTATTTTAATTGGCTTGTTTAAATCCATCAAATCCTATCAAAAACTTCTTATCAATAATTTCTTTTATTTTATTTTGTATCTTTGCACTCTCGAAATTGGTCCTTATGTGATTTTATGTAAGCTATTTTCGTATGATATAAATTAACATTTTAGAGTAATTGATCTATGAAAATAAAAACCATTTTGGTTTCTCAGCCAGAACCTAAGATAGAAAACTCTCCCTACTTTGACCTAGAGGAAAAGCAAAAAGTGAAGATTGATTTTCGCCCGTTCATTCATGTTGAAGGGGTAACCGCAAAAGAAATCCGACTACAGAAAGTAGATTTTTCAATTTACTCTGCTGTAATTCTAACCAGCAGAAATGCTGTTGATCACTTTTTTAGAATTGCAGATGAAATGCGTTTTAAGGTACCCGATTCTATGAAGTATTTTTGTCAGTCAGAAGCTGTAGCTTATTACCTACAAAAATATGTAGTATACCGTAAACGAAAAATTTATGTTGGAAAGCGTAACTTTTCGGACTTATCTCCGTTAATAAAAAAATACAAAAATGAGAAGTTTTTACTACCATCTTCAGATAAGCTTAAAGCTTCTGTTCCTGCTGCTCTTGATGAATTAGGGATTCAATGGAAACAGGCCATTTTTTATAAAACAGTAATTAGTGATTTATCTGACTTAGCAGATGTCTATTATGACATTCTAGTATTTTTTAGCCCTTCTGGAATAGATTCTTTGTTTCACAATTTTCCAAATTTCAAACAAAATGAAACACGAATTGCCGTGTTTGGAAACACAACTGTTAAAGCTGTTGAAAACAAAGGACTTCGTGTTGACGTTGCAGCACCAACTACAGAAATGCCTTCGATGACCATGGCCCTTAATAAATACATACAAGAGATCAATAAAAAATAATACAACATCTCTTTCTAGAAGTTTAAGCCCCACTCGTCGAGTGGGGTTTTTTTATTACACAACTAAGAAATCCTGGAAAGAAAACCAATTTAACAACTTGTACTGTTTCATTAAATAGTACTATATTTAGAAAAAAAATCATGAGACACTTATATCTTTTTTTAGGTTTATTTATTTTTTTTAATTGCTCTAGCGAAGACAATGAAAGTGAAACAACTTACCCCGTTTTAACAGCGTCAGATTTTAGCCCAAATTCTGAAGGAAGTTATTGGATGTACAATGTTGACAGTGCCAGTGCTGATCTTCCCGAAATGGATTTCAGCTCAATCGATTCATTGTATATAGTCTCAACTTCAAACGCAGCTTACACACTTGAGGCGAACAATGGGATTGGCGCAGACGGAAGTATGAATAGTATTCTTACCAGTGGAAGCTTATCAACCACAGACACTACTTTGACATATAGCGGCGCCTTAGACCTTCCCATAGACATCGTAGTAGACCAAGCACTCGAAATTAGCGACCTTATCTTAATTGACTTGGAAGCTGACAACGGATCTGTACTTTCAACTATAGAAGGGGCGTTTACTGAAACTATTGATATTCAAGGATCAATGATTCCAATAAACGTTAACTTTGAATTATTTAGTGCAAAGGAAGATTTATACGACTCTAAAATAGTTAATGGAGTTTCCTACACAAATGTATATGAAGGCACTTTAAATTTCAACTTATCTGTAACAGGAACGATTACTATTTTTGGCTTTGGCCAAAATATAAACATTATTGAATCTCAAAATATTCTATCTATCAGATATTATTATGGGGCTAACCTTGGACTTCTTAGAGCGGAAAGCGAACAAGGCTTTGAACTAGCTCCAGAAGTAATTGCTCTGATCGATCAAACTGGTGGGGGGAATGAATTTCCGTCTTCTGCTACAGTGACTGGCGTAGAAGCTTTAATTAACTACGTGATAAACTAAAAAGGGTGGTTGTCTAAAATAAACTACCTAAAAGAGATTACACATTACAGCTCATGTCGTCTCCACAACACATTGGCGATTTAATTTTACCTTCACATTCTGGACATTTGGACACCTGTACTTGCGAACCATCAGCAAGTTGAATCATACCGTTTTCTAGAGGAATATCACAGTTGCCGCAAGTTGCTTTAACTGCCATCCCGCATTGTTTACATTCGTAAGTATTCATCATTATGTTGTTTAGATTAAGACTATTATATAATCTAAGTTAATGTTTTTTAGGACATAAATACCATATATATAAATATTCCATAAATAAAAACTAAGACAAAGCCTTCCGTTTTTTTGAGCTCATGCCGTTTCAATATAAATGCCAATGGAAGTAGAACTGCTGCAAAGACTAACATCCAAATTAGATCCCTAGAAACAATTAACGGATCTTCAACAATAATAGGCTTAATCATAGCAGTTAACCCAAGCACAGATCCTATATTAAATATATTTGAGCCAATTAAATTACCTAAAGAAATTGCTTTTTCATTTCGAACCACAGCCATAACAGATGCCGCAAGCTCGGGCACACTTGTACCAACTGCTATAATAGACACGGAGATTACGGCCTCACTAACCCCGATTTCTTGGGCGATTACAATGGCGCCTTTGACAAGCCAATCCGAACCAAAGTACAAGGCTGCACCACCAATGAGCAGCCAAACTCCTATTTTAAAATTCGAAACTACGGTTAATTCGTCTATGGAATCATCAGGCTCAGTGTCACTTGATTTTCTTAAAACCAATATAACAAAAACAATGAGTCCTATGAACAGAATAGCACCTTCAAGAGTCGATAGTTCATTGTCATTGCTCAAAAAATAATAAAACAGCATTGAAAACAACATGAGCACTGGCCAGTTGAACCTGTAAAATGTTTTATCGACATAGATTGTTCCAATCAAAGCAGTAATTCCGAGGACCAATCCTATATTCGCTATGTTAGAACCAACCACATTATTAATAGCAATTGATGGAGAGCCATTTAAAGCAGCGTTTAAACTTACCAATAGTTCAGGAAGCGAGGTCGCAAAAGAGACGACAGTCAACCCTATAACCATTTTAGAGATATTTAGTTTGAGTGACAATGCCACAGCAGCACGCACAAGGAAATCACCCCCAACGACTAACAGCACAAACCCCAGCAACATCAAAACTACATCCATATTCTATTTTTTTACGAAGATAATTCTAAGATATTAAATTTGTTTATATTTAAAGAAAGAATTTCTATTTTTGAACAATGAACTCACAAAAATTTTTTAAGGTTTTGGCAAAAGTTAATAAACGGCTACTTCCTAGCTTAACTAAAAAACGAGTCGACCTCGCTAAAGCAACTAAATTACAAATGGCTTTATTTGGCTGGCGACTGTATGTAACTAAAAAAGCGTTAGACTAATAGCTGACTGCTGCAAAAACTGGGTAGGAATCTATTTTTTTAGCCCCTTCAAGAAAATTGATTTTCATAATAAAATTACACTGAACAATTTGGCCTCCTGCAGACTCAACCATTTTACAAACCGCCTGCGCAGTTCCACCGGTAGCCAATACATCATCATGAATTAGTACCCTATCTCCTTCTTGGATGGCGTGTTCATGAATTTCCAATACATCAGAACCATATTCTAAATCATAAGACTGTGCAACCACCTTTCGAGGTAATTTTCCGGGCTTACGAACAGGGACAAAAGGAACTTTTAAAGCATGTGCTAACAGGATCCCAAAGAAAAACCCACGTGCCTCTATAGCTACCACCTTATCTACCTTTGTTGTTTTTAACTGAGATAATAACACCTCCAAACACAAAGCGACCCCTTCTGGGCTCTCTAAAAGTGATGTAATATCTTTAAATTGAATCCCTTCTTTAGGAAAATTGGGGACGTCTCGAATGTATGATTTTAGTGGATTCATAGGGTTAGAATTAGGATGTTACCTCGCTCACAATGACTACTCACTTGTCATTTCTGATAAAATGCCAGGACGTTCATTTTTTATTTTAATGATTAGCTCTCCAAATAATGTATTTGCCCATGCAAACCACGCCCTATTAAAGTCTTTAGGGTCGTCTTTATGAAAAGCTTCATGCATAAATCCTGTGTCGGCGTGCGTGGCTTTAAGGGTGTTAAGACAGCTTATAATTTCATCATCATCTGTAGAGGTCATTGCTCGAAGGGTAATTCCCATAGGCCATATTTTTTCTTTTCCTGTATGAGGACTCGCCTGACCTTCAGCATATGTTCCTTTTAAGAAATAAGGGTTCGAGTCGCTAAGTAAATATTCACGGGTATTTTTATAAATACGATCTGATGTCTTATGAGCGCCTAAATAAGCTAATGACATAAGAGAAGGCACATTGGCATCATCCATAAATACAGCATTCCCAAAACCATCGACTTCATAGGCATATATTTTTCCGAAATTCAAATGCTTAAAAACACCATATTTATTAATCGCATTGTCAATCTCAATTGCAAATTCATCACACTCTTTAGCAAACGCGTTCTCTTTTAAAACATCTTTATAAATGCCTGAAAGTTGTTGAAGAGAAAGCACAGCAAAAATATTAGACGGGATTAGATACGGATATAAAGTAGCATCGTCTGAAGGCCTAAACATAGAACAAATCATCCCTGTTGGTTTTATAGGTCTTCCAGAACCCTCAAAAACAGGAGCGTCAAGCATGGCTGTTGTTTTTCTTGAGAAAGAATAAGCAGAAGAGCCATCTTTACGCTGTTCAGTTTTAAATGTCTTCACTATCAGACGCATTGCTTTATCCCAGTTCTCATCAAATACCGAAGTATCATCAGTAAGCTCATAATATTTATGAGAAAGCCTCACAGCATAACACAAGGAATCTATTTCCCATTTACGCTCATGAATTCCAGGGCTGGGGCTTGGAGTGTCGCTAATCCAAGAGGATTCTTTAGATAAATCCTTGTAAAATGCGTTGGCATAAGGATCGGTAAGAATACATTTAACTTGCCTGTTGATTAGTCCTAGTATTAAGTTTTTAAGTTTTATTTCTTTTGTTATTAAGGGCATATAAGGCCATACTTGAGCTGTAGAATCTCTTAACCACATCGCATCAATATCTCCAGTAACTATAAAGGAGTCCGGCTTGCCATCAATCACCTCATAATCAACAGTAGTATCCAATGTGTTTGGGTAGCAATTTTCAAACATCCAACCCAGCTCTTCATCTTTGATAAAAGACCTTATATTTTGAATTGTTAACTCAACTTGCTTACTCACAAATGTTCGTTGGTTAACTGCAGGTCTCTTGCTAATGAATTTGTTTTTAATTTCAGTACCTAAGAGATTAGATGTAAAAATTGGCATAGGGTTAAGTACTAGGCCCCCAACAACAACAGAACTGTGTTTTAAAAACTGCTTTCGACGCATTTAGGATATTTTAATTATTAGCATTTAAATCAAACAGTAAGGTAAGACAATAACAACATTAAGTAAATAAAAAGATAAAATAAATAAAAATTTCTATATTTTTTATATGTTGAGTTTTCAGGGTAAATGGTCCCAAATAGTCCTTTTAATTCTTTCCAAAAAATAGGTTTAATATTTATGGTCCAACTGTCAGTCTGGTAAATAATTTTTCGAAACTTGCTCCTGTAATATCCTAGCGGAAACCCCCAAATCATGAATATTACAAATAGAATGTTTTTAACACTTATATCCATAATTATTTATTTTTTAGAAAACCACGGTAAAAAAGAACTCGTTTTTTTAATATAATCTCTGTAAAGAGGCTTTTTGTCTTTTAAGGACTTCTCCAGCAAGCTCACCCCGGAGACTTTAAGAATTAATAAAGTCATTATAATGGAACCTATTATCTGCCAATAACTACCGGAGGCAATACTAAAAATAGCGTAGCTCCACCAAACAGCTGAGTCTCCAAAATAATTTGGATGACGGGTATATTTCCAAAACCCAATATCTAGAACCTTTCCTTTATTTGTTGGATTTTTCTTAAAGCGCATCAGCTGATAATCTCCACCTGCTTCAAAAACAAATCCGACAACCCATACCACAATTCCTAAATAGTCCAGGCTATTCAAAGAGCCTGAACTAGCACTCGTGTTAATTCCTAAAAGGGGAAGTGATATGATCATAATCAAAACCGCTTGTAATAAAAATGTTTGAAAGAAACTAAACCACCAATATCGTTTAGGACCATAGTTTCTTCTGAACTCCTGGTACCTGAAATCTTCTCCTTTACCATTATTCCTGATGGCTAAATAAATCGCTAGCCGGAGCCCCCAAATGCTTACTAGTATTAAAACTAATAGTTTTCTTGCTGTTAAATCTCCAGACATAAACGCATAAAAAACATTGACACTCACAAAGCCTATACCCCAGAAAACATCAATGATACTAACGTTTTTAATAAATACACTCCAGGCCCATAACAGAGTAACAAAAATGACTATAATTAAAGCTGCTTGAAAAAATAAAATCATGATTTAAAGGTTGTAATTGATTTAAAAACAAAAATACGGAAAAATTAAAGTCCGCAAGTAGTTAAACTTGTAAGGCATAAAAATTTTAAATAGAAGTAATAGATAAGTTTGAATACTACGAAAAAATATAATGAATTGAAAAAAAACCAATCCAAGACAAGCAATTTTACATAGTTTTGAAAGACCAATCCCATACAAAAATATTGTAATCCTTAACGGAATTAGGACAATAAAATACGTCTAAAAGTCTAGAAATATAACAATAGCGTTAATGAAAGCGTTAAGTGTAACTAAAAAAAGGAACTACATTTCTGTAATTCCTTTTGTGACCTTGACAGGATTCAAACCTGTAACCTCTTGAGCCGTAATCAAGTGCACTATTCAGTTATGCTACAAGGCCATTTTAAGGGTGCAAATATAAGGTAATAATCTTTTTATCAAAAGAATATAGCATCAATTTCAAAAAACTTACTTTTGTAGTAATGCATTAATATTTATGTGTAATGAAAATAGAACAAATCTACACGAGCTGTTTAGCTCAGGGTGCCTACTACATCGAATCTAACGGAGAAGCCGCAATTATTGACCCTTTAAGAGAAACCCAACACTACGTTGATAAAGCGACTGCTAACAACGCCGTTATTAAATTCATTTTTGAAACACACATTCATGCTGATTTTGTGTCTGGGCATTTAGATTTAGCAAAAAAAACAGGTGCGACCATTGTGTATGGCCCTAATGCAAATACTGTTTTTGAATGCCATAACGCGAGCGACAATGAAGAATTTAAAATTGGAAAAATTACCTTAAAAGCATTACACACTCCTGGGCATACTTTGGAATCTATAACCTATTTACTTATTGATGAAAATGGCAAAAATCATGCTATTTTTACTGGAGATACTCTCTTTCTTGGTGATGTGGGAAGACCAGACTTGGCTATTAAGTCTAACCTGACAGAAAAAGATTTAGCAGGAATGCTATTCAAGTCTTTGCGCACCAAAATTATGACCTTGGAGGATTCTGTAATTATATACCCTGCACATGGAGCGGGATCTGCTTGTGGCAAGAATTTGAGTAAAGAAACTGTTGGAACATTAGGAGATCAAAAAAAGAACAACTACGCCTTGCGCGCAAACATGAATAAGGACGAGTTTGTAAAAGAAGTCTTAGATGGTATCGGGGAACCTCCACAATATTTTTCTAAAAATGCAAAATTAAATCAATCAGGGTATTCCGAATTAGATAAAGTACTAGAAAATGGCAACAACCCACTTTCAGTCTCTGAATTTGAATCTCTTGCAATAGACAGCAATATTCTTGTCCTGGACGTTCGGACTCAAAAAGACTTTATAGAAAATCACATTCCAGGGGCCCTTTTTATTGGTCTTAATGGTGGATTTGCTCCTTGGGTAGGTGCACTAATCAGCAACATCAAACAGGATATCCTTTTAGTGGTCCCTGAAGGTAAATCTGAAGAGGCTATTACACGTTTAGCTCGCGTTGGCTACGACTATACTATAGGGTATTTAGAAGGAGGCATGCAGGCTTGGATCGCAGCTGGAAAAACAAGTGAGCAACTAACGTCAATCTCTTCAATAGAGTTTCAACAACGTACTAAAAAAGAAGTGCTTTCTGTTTTGGATGTTCGAAAACAAGGGGAATATAATACCATGCATTTAAAGTTAGATGGTTTAATTCACTTGTCTTTAGATCAAATTAATCATAGATTGGATGAGATAGACACACAAGAAACCTATTATATACACTGCGCAGGGGGCTATCGTTCTGTGATTGCAGCCTCGATTCTAAAAGCGAATGGATTTCATAACGTGATCGATATTGCCGGTGGATTTGCGGCTATCAAACAAACCGATTTAAGTTTGACTGATTCGACATGCTCCTCAATAGTGTAGTTGCCAGAAAGGAAACTATCAACTTGCACTTAAATGCAAGTTCCATCAGTTTTTATAAGATGTAATAGTGAAAATAAAATGGTGAACTTCTATACAATTTCAGCACTCAACCCTGCTTGTAACAACTTACTGCACAGAGGTTCTAACTCGTCATACAAACCTGTTTTCACTGTACACTTACCTTTGTAATGAACGAGTAACGCACACTGTTCTGCCTGCTCATGGGAATGACTACAAATAGTGACCAAGGAATCAATTACATGGTCAAAAGTATTCACATCATCGTTAAAAAGAACAATTTCATTTAAATGCCCCTGCTCAGTTAATATATCAGACTGTTCGCTAATTTTTTCTTTTGTACTCATAACTAATTCACGAATTTTAAAGCTACCCAATTATTTCGAGTTCGCTTTGTTTCGAACTTAAGACCTAAATTTTCACAACTTGCTTGAATAAGCTCAAAGTCAGAATCATAAAACCCACTTAAAAATAGAGAAGCATTTTTATTTAAACAAGCGACATAAGTACTTAAATCATTTAATAATATATTTCGATTGATATTAGCGATGATTACATCAAATTGTTTTCCTTCAAGTAATGAGGCATCCCCTTCTAAAACATTAATCTGATCGCAGTCATTTCTTGAGATATTTTCCAAACTATTTAAATAACACCAGTTATCAATGTCTATTGCTTCCACTCTTGAAGCGCCTTTTTTCATCGCTAAAATAGCAAGAACTCCAGTGCCACAGCCCATGTCTAAAACAGACTTTTTCGTGAAATCAGATGCTAAAACATGCTCAATCATCATATGTGTTGTTTCATGATGGCCGGTTCCAAAACTCATTTTAGGTTCAATTATAATATCATACTTAACATCAAAGGGGTCGTGAAATGGTGCGCGTATGGCACATTGATCTCCGACCACTATAGGATTGAAATTCTTTTCCCACTCAGCGTTCCAATTAGTCTGTTCTATGGTCTCAAAATTATAAGTAATTTCAAATTCTGAAGAGTTTAAAATATAAATTGACTCTAAAATAGACTCCGAGTGATCTCCTGCTTGAATGTAAGCAATAACCCCATCAGGGGTTTCTACGAAACTCTCAAAACCCGCATAACCAAGCTCCGCGATTAAAATTTCGGTGCCCGGCTGAAAGGGTTCAACTTTAAAGGAATAGCCGATATATATTGAGTCCGCCAAATTTAAAATGCGTTTATGATTGACCTAAATTGAGCCACATCTAATGCTGCACCTCCAATTAACCCACCATCAACATCGGCTTTTGAAAAAATTTCTTTTGCATTTGCTGGCTTTACACTTCCTCCATAAAGAATAGAGACCTCAGCTGCTAGCTCTGAAGAGTATTTGTTTTCAACGGTTTTTCGTATGAAGGCATGCATATCCTGTGCTTGTTCTGGTGAAGCGGTTTCACCCGTTCCAATTGCCCATACTGGTTCGTAAGCTAGCACAACATGCTCCCATTCTGATGCTGGTAAATGAAATAATGCATTCTTTATCTGACTTTCTACAATTGCTTCCTCATTTCCAGATTTACGATCCGTTAATTCTTCCCCAAAGCAAAAAATAATACGCATGTTATTGCGTAAAGCCGCATCTACTTTTTTAGCTAAAATAGCATCTGTTTCATTAAAATAAGCACGACGCTCACTGTGACCTAAAATGACTGTTTCAACACCAATACTTTTAAGCATTCCAGCACTAATCTCACCTGTATAGGCTCCGTTTTCAGCAAAATGCATGTTTTGAGCTGCGACAGTTATCTGACTTCCTTTTAGTGAGTTTGAAGAACACAAAAGGCTTGTAAAGGGAGGTGCTATTATAACCTCTGTTTGTGAATGGGTGTGCTGCTCAAGAAGTTTAGAAACTAAAAGTTCTGAGTCGACATAGTCATTATTCATTTTCCAATTTCCTGCTACAATTTGTTTTCTCATTTTAAATTATTTAAGAGTTTTATATCCGTTGTTTCAATTGCATTAAATACCTTGATTGCTCCATTCTCATCAACAATCAAATAGCGAGGAATCCAATCTAAGCCTAAAAAAGTACCCATAGCTCCCTTCCAGCCAGACTTCATAAAGTAATGATCGCCAGAGATCTTTAATCGATTAATACCCATTTTCCAAGACGCTTGAGATTTATCTAATGACAAGAAAACAAAGTCGACTTCTGGGTGCATTTCCTGAAGTTTTTTTACCCCTGGTAATCCTTTTAAACAATCCTTACACCAAGAGGCCCATACGTCAATAAATACGATACTCCCTTTGTGTTTTTCTAAGATAGATTTAAAGGGCACTAAGTTGCCTTGTAAGGAAATTAGCTCATCGTTTAATGCTTCTACTGAAAACTGCGTTTCGTCTTTATTTTGACAACTCAAAAATGTGGTGATAAAAACAGTAAATACTAAAATATGTTTCATGTCTTAATGATTATTGAGAGTTAAGTTTAATTTTTGGATCCAGAAAAGTATAAATAATGTCAACTAAAATATTTATAATTACAAAAGTAAGGGCAATTATTAAAACAGCCCCCATAATTACAGGTAAATCTAGAGTGTTTAATGCATTTACGATTTCCTTACCTAACCCATTCCATGCAAATATATATTCTACAAAAACAGCACCTGCAAGTAAAGACGCAAACCAACCAGAAATAGCTGTTACAACTGGATTTAAGGCGTTTTTCATAGCATGCTTTGTAACAACCTGAAACGCACTCAATCCTTTGGCTCTTGCCGTTCGTATATAATCTTGATTAAACACTTCCAATAAAGAGTTACGCATCAATTGAGTAACCACTGCCAAAGGACGAATCCCTAACACAAAAGCCGGTAATATTAAGTTTTTTAACTTCAAAACATTAGCCTCTCCAAAATCATCTAATTCATAAAGGCTACCCGTCATTTCTAAGCCCGTATATTCATGCCATAAAAAACCAAATATCCAAGCGGCAAGTATCGCACTAAAAAAAGAAGGCAAACTCATTCCTAATGTACTCACCACTAAAATAGATTTATCAACCCAATGATCTTTGTAAAGCGCTGAAAATATACCAAAAAATAAACCGATGATTAATGCAATACAAATGGAAGCCACGGCAAGTATAATTGTATTTGGAAGTGTTTCGATTAGTATTTGACTTACTTTTTTACCCTGCTTGGTGAAAGAGGTTCTTAAGTAGGGATATTTAAAAACAACAGCTATATTTGAAGTTTCAAAAAGCGATTGGTAATTATAATCGTGAGATTTTAAAAAGGTGAAGTTTTTTGAGTCCTTAGAATGAAAAGATAATGGCGAAACATCGTTTAAGTAATAAAAATATTGTGTCAATACAGGCTGGTCAAATCCATACTTTTGCTTTACAATTGCCAACTGAGCTTGATCTTCATTTTGCCCCAACATCATTTGAGCGGGATCTCCTGGTAATACGTTAAAAAGAAAGAAAATGGCAGTAACCACTCCTAAAAGTGTCCAAAAAGCATGCTGTATTTTTTTTAGTAAGTAGCGCCCCAAAAGCAGTTAAAGATCTAGATTATCAATATCATTCCAGTGTGCTTTCTGCTCCACTGTTCCACGACTTAAAATTAAAACACCTGGATTGGAGCGCACCACTGTCTTGAGTGCCTTTTCATCGCAGAGGTAAAACTCAAAATCAAGACCAAAAGATGATTTAATATTCTCTTTTGCATTGTTTCCTGAGGCACTGAGTCCTATAACTTTGAAGCCCTTAGATTTGGCGTCTTCAGAAAATGATTTTAATTTTTCTAATCCTTCACTTTCTGCAGTCTCTAAACTGTATGATACAACAATCACAAGTTTCTCATTCATGAGAAAGTAATCTGTTAAATCTTCTGTATCAGATTCTATTGAGAAATCTAATATCGAAGGTTGGTAACCCTCCTCAATAACTTTGGTTTCTACACTTAGGTAATCACCGTTCACTTCCGGATAAGAACCATCAGTAACAACGGTTTTCTGTGTTCCATTAACATCAAAAACCCAAGTAAACTCTTGAACTGCTCTTGGAGCGTTGTCTGGTGTGCTCATGTTTGTCAACAGGTTGTCTCCTATTTTATATGCTCTAAAATCAATACTTGGAAGATGCATTAATACATGGTATCCAAAACCAAGACTGGCTATAAAACTCAGAAAAGCAAGCGCTGTTGTAGCTAAGGGCTTAAATATTGGATAAATATACGACTTACCAATAAATAGAATCAAAACAAACACCAACAACACGACATCCTTTGTGAAACTTTCCCAAGGGGTTAGTTTCAAAGCATCCCCAAAACAGCCACAGTCTTTCACCTTATCAAAATAGGCTGAATAAAATGTTAGAAATGTGAAAAACACAATCATTATTAATAGACTCCAAACTGTAAACTTAGGTTTATATCCAATCAACAAAAATACGCCGAGGACCACTTCAAAAACCACCACAAGAACGGAGATAGCTAAAGCATATGGCTCTAAAAAAGGAAGGTTTAAAACCTCTACGCTAAAATACTCTTGCAGCTTATAAGAAAACCCTAAAGGATCATTTAGCTTAATAAAGCCTGATATTATAAATAGAATTCCAACAAAAATTCTTGAGATTGGGACTAGTATTTTCATTTTATGATTCGTTTAGATGTATAAGCGCAAAAACTGCATAATTGATCATATCCTGATAATTGGCATCAATTCCTTCGCTAACAAGCGTATGTCCTGAATTATCTTCAATTTGTTTGACACGCAATAGTTTTTGTAAAATTAAGTCTGTTAATGAACTCACACGCATGTCACGCCATGCCTCTCCGTAATCATGATTTTTATCCATCATGAGTTGTTTGGTGACCGCGATTTTTCCTGCATACTGTAAAACTGCTTCTTCAAATGATAAATCAGGCTGTTCTACAACCCCTTTTTCTATCTGAATTAATGCCATTACGCAATAATTGATGATTCCAACAAACTCACTTGCAGCTCCTTCATCTACTTTTTGAATGGCATTTTGCTGCAATCCCCTAATGCGTTGTGCTTTTATGAAAATTTGGTCAGTAAGTGATGGCAATCTAAGAATACGCCATGCACAGCCATAGTCTTTCATTTTTTTACTAAACAAGTCTTGACAGACCTGAACAACCGCGTCGTATTCTTTTGAAGTATTTTGCATGAAATAAATCGAATTTTCCGTAAATTTCGCTTAAAATATTCAAAACATCAAGATTTATGTTTTAAATCTTGATAAATACAAATACCCACAACTATTTATGACCCTCAATTGCAACGGTAAACTCATTGATCTTAGCACGCCTAAAGTGATGGGGATTTTAAATGTGACTCCAGATTCATTTTATGATGGCGGAAAATTTAAAAATGATAAGAGTTTTTTATCTCAGACAGAAAAACTTGTAAGTGAAGGCGCTACTTTTGTAGATATTGGAGCTTATAGTTCAAGACCAGGTGCTGATTTTGTTTCTGAAAAAGAAGAGATCAACCGATTGATTCCGATCGTTCGCTTAATCCATGATGCCTTTCCTAAGACTCCTATTTCAATTGACAGTTTTAGAAGTAATGTCATCAAAGAATCTATTCAAGCTGGGGCAGCTATGGTAAATGACATTTCAGCTGGACAATTAGATCCTATGATGTTTGAAACGGTTGGGAAACTTGGAATCCCTTATATCATGATGCACATGAGAGGTACCTCACAAACAATGCAGCAGATGACCACTTATTCAAACGTAATCAAAGACGTTTACACCTACTTTTCTGAACGCATTTATCTGGCTAGAAAATATCAAATAAAGGACCTGATTATTGATTTGGGCTTTGGGTTTTCTAAAAATTTGGAGCAAAACTTTAAACTGCTCAATTCCTTAGATTTTTACACAAACTTAAACCTACCAATCTTGGCTGGTGTCTCAAGGAAATCCATGATTTATAAAACCTTAGGAACAACTGCAGACAATGCTCTTAACGGAACTTCTGCTCTTCATATGATTGCACTTGACAAAGGAGCAAAACTATTAAGGGTTCATGATGTCAAAGAAGCCACGGAGTGTATCAAACTTTACAAAGCGCTTAAAAACTAACGTTCATTTTATATTTATTATATTTATTCAAAATTCTGACTCATTGGACATCTTTAAAGACTTATTAAACTTCAACGCATTAGATATTATCGATATCATATTGGTCGCTTTTCTACTTTACTACGTTTATAAACTAATTAAAGGAACCGTAGCCATCAACATCTTTTTTGGAATTGTTATTTTCTATCTTTTTTACCTGCTGGTAGATGTTTTACAAATGCGAATGCTTAGTAATATTCTGGGCGGATTTATGAGTGTTGGAATTATTGCATTGATTGTTGTTTTTCAGCCTGAAATACGTAAGTTTTTATTAATGATTGGCTCAACTAACCTTAGTAAGAGTGGCTTATTAATGAAACGGTTTAATTTTTTAAAGACCCAAGGAAGAAGTGCGTCAGACACCGAGACCATTGTAAAAGCATGTATTAAAATGGGAAGCTCAAAAACTGGCGCCCTCATTGTAATTGAACGGAATAATAATTTAGATTTTTTAGTAGATACTGGAGATGACATGAATATTTCCGTGACACAACCAATTTTAGAAAGCATCTTTTTTAAAAATAGTCCACTCCACGATGGCGCCATTATCATTTCTAATAACACTATTAAAGCCACCCGTGTTATTCTCCCTGTAAATAATGAAAAAAACATTCCATCTCACTTTGGACTTAGACATCGAGCTGCAATCGGTATCTCAGAAAAAACCGATGCCTTGGCACTTGTTGTTAGTGAAGAGACTGGGCTTGTTTCTTATGTAAATAATGGAGAGTTTGTTATCTTCAAAGATGCTCTAGATTTAATTAAAAGAGTCAAAACTGATTTGTCTTAAACTACGCTGTTTTTGGTTAAAAACTGTGCATCGTACAAATTCCTATAGTACCCATTTTTAGTAGTAAGTAACTCCTTATGTGTCCCTTTCTCTACAATTTGACCAGCATCCAATACAATAATCATATCCGATTTTTGAATCGTTGCTAAGCGGTGTGCGATCACTATAGATGTTCGTCCATGTGTGATTTTTTGGGTTGCTTTTTGAATTAGTTGTTCAGAGTAAGAATCGATGGAGGCAGTGGCCTCGTCGAGAATTAAAATTTTTGGATTGGTCACATAAGCTCTTAAAAATGAAATCAACTGCCTTTGTCCAGACGACAACATTACACCTCGTTCTTTTACGTTATAATGATATCCGTTTGGCAAACTCATTATAAAATCGTGAACCCCGATCTCTTTAGCGGCAGACTGTACTTCCAACTCACTAATACCAGGGTTACTGAGGGTGATATTATTCAAAATAGTATCTGCAAACAAGAACACATCTTGAAGCACCACGGCAATGTTTTGCCTTAAACTCTTAAGTTCTATTGTTCTTATATCCTTAGAATCGATTGTAATCTTTCCTGAATCAATATCATAAAGACGGTTTAATAAATTCACAATAGTCGATTTCCCTGCTCCTGTTGATCCAACAATAGCAATCGTATCTCCAGCCATAACTTTAAAGGAGACTCCTTTTAAAACTGGCTCATTTTCTACATATGAAAACTTAACATCTGCAAACTCCAAATCACCTTTTATATTTTCAATCGTATCTTCTCCATGGTCTTGTATGTTTGAAGTTGTATCCAATACTTTAAAGACCCTATCAGCAGCAACCATCCCCATTTGAAGTGTATTAAATTTATTGGCAATCTGATTTAATGGTCTAAACATCATAGGAACCATCATAATAAAAGCAGTTAAATCTCCTACAGATGCTGTTTGATCAAGAACCGTATTTAAGCCACCTACCCATATAACGGTTCCCAATGTTATGGACGACAGCAATTCTGCTATTGGAAAAAAGACCGAGTTATACCATACGGTTTTAATCCAACCTTTTCTGTGACGTGCATTAATTTCTTTAAAGTTTTTATATTCAATATCTTCTCTGGCAAATATTTGAACGATTTTCATTCCTGTAATGCGTTCTTGTACAAAAGAATTTAAATTTGAGACTTCGGTTCTCACGTCCTCAAATGCCTTTTTCATATATTTCTGAAATATTTTTGTGGCAATCAATACAATTGGAAGGCTAAAAAAAACAATTACACTTAAACGCCAGTTCATATAAAACATCACAGCTCCAACAACCCCCATTTTTAGGACATCACTAAATATCATAAACAACCCTTCGCCAAAGATATCAGCAATTCGTTCCATGTCAGTTACTGTTCTCGTGATCAAAACGCCTACAGATGATTTGTCAAAATATTTCATTTTAAAACCAAGAATGTGTTTAAATAACTTAATCCGAATATCCCTTACTACTGATTGTCCTAGCCAACTCGCGTAGTATATAAAAAGAAGATTACAAGTGACTTCTAAAACTAATAGTCCCAACATAAGTAGTATATACTTAAAAAACCCGGGCTCAAAGCGCTGTTCAATATTTTGATCAATAGCGAGCTGTAAAACTTTGGGACGTAGTGCTCCAAAAACAGCTAATCCAATCACTGTCATCAGCGAAATAATGAAAATCCCTCTGTAAGGCTTAATATAATGCAACAGCCTTTTAAACAACGGTGCATCAAAAGCAGTATTTTTAGAGTTTTTCATTGAGATATATTGATTTAGGATAATCTATTTCCACTAGATATAGACCATGTGCTGGCGCAGAAGTTCCTGCATTTGATCTGTTTTTGGATTGAATAATAGCTCTAAACTCTTCCAATGTTCTTTTTTTAGTACCTACTTCAATCATTGTACCAACGATCGCACGAACCATATTTCTGAGGAAACGATCCGCTTTAATTTTAAAAGTGAGCTTATTATTAATCAGCTCCCACTGTGCTTTCATAATATGACACTCAAAAGTTTTTACATCCGTTTTTACTTTAGAAAAACATTGAAAGTCGGTATATTCAAATAAGATTTTAGCAGCTTGATTCATAAGGTCTACATCTAACGGAAGTGTATAGGTGTGAGCATTTTGATAACTAAAAGCATCCTTTGTTCTTGAAATCTCATATATATAAGTTCTACTCAGGGCATCGAAGCGCGCATGGACATCTACTGCTACTTGCTTTATTATATTGACGTGAATGTCTTTAGGAAGGTACACATTTAGCTTATAGACGATATCTTTAGCATTAATCTCCTTATCAAAATCAAAATGTGCAATCATCATTTTGGCATGTACCCCTGTATCGGTACGCCCAGCACCCATACATTCCAAAGGAGCTCTCAGGACAGTACTTAGCGCGCGATTTAGCTCCGATTGTACCGTAACGACATCGGGTTGGATTTGCCAGCCATGATAGGCGCGGCCATTATAAGATAAATCAATAAAATATCTCAAGCTATTTTGATACTTTTGTGTTCTAATGACAAAGATAAATAGACTTTGTCATTAAACGCTTTCACTTTAACATTTTCTAATGACAAAAATATTATTACTCTCAGATACGCACAGTTTTATAGGCGATGACATCCTAAAGTACGTCAAACAAGCGGATGAAGTTTGGCATGCGGGAGATATTGGTGACTTGAAGGTTACTGATGCCATAAAAAAACTCAAACCACTGAGAGCTGTGTATGGCAATATTGATAATGCGGAAGCTCGTCTAGAGTTTCCGGAACATTTGAAGTTTAGATGTGAAGGCGTAAAAGTATGGATTACTCACATAGGAGGCTATCCAGGTCGATATGCTCCGGCGGTTAGAAATCAAATTAGAATTCATACACCTGACCTATTTATTTGTGGTCACTCACATATATTAAAGGTCATCAATGACAAAAAACTCAAGCTACTACATATGAACCCCGGTGCAGCCGGGACTCACGGGTTTCATAAGGTAAGAACCATGCTTCGATTTGAGATTACTGGTGAGAAAATTCAAAGCCTCGAAGTCATCGAGTTTAAAAGAAATCCATAAAAAAACCTCAGGAAATCCTGAGGTTTTTAACGCACTAATAATAATAGGTTTATCTCAAGCGATCTACAGATTTCACAAGCGTCTCATCCTTTTTAATGGCCTTATTGGCTAAGGCCAATAACACGATAGAAAAAATAGGAAGTAGCAGCCCAATACCTTTCTCAGGGTTCGCAGGTCCTCCAGGTAAACTTAGCAATCGAAATACAAATAATCCTAGTAAAATAAAGTTTAATATGATATTCAAACGACCCAGTACAAATTGAGTCTGTCTTGATTTAAAAAGAAAAATAGAAATGATTGAAAGCAAGGCTGATCCTAGAAACAACACCAAATAAGCAAGCGAATCAATTACACCTACAATAATCCCATCAAAGACATACAGATGAGTTGTTGACGATAAAACTCCTGAAAAAATTGCAGCAATCAATAAATATAAAGTTTGAATTCTCTGAAGCATTTCTGTTATTAAGTTCCACAAAAATAATAGTTTCTTTTTTATTACATGTATAAAAGATTTAAAAATAAAGTTGTATAATTGCATAAGTAACAGTGATTTTACACTTAAATCACTTTATCAAATTCACCATCAACCACTTCTTCAAAAAAATTATTTGAAATTAGATCTTTAGGGTAACTAAGGATCATAATAATTGACAATCAACTCTCATACATAATGTTTGAAATTTCACAATTAAAAGAAAAAAAACTACCCGAATTACAAGAAATTGCCAAAGAACTTAAAGTTCCTAAATTCAGTAGTCTAAAAAAAATTGATCTCGTATATCAAATACTAGATTTACAAGCCGCTAACCCTACAATAGTTTCTCCTACAGTAGCTACTGCAGAAGAAAAGAAGCCACAAAGACCAAGAAGAGAACGTATTTCTAAACCAAAAGACACCGCTTCTAACACTCAGGAATCGGCCAATCAAAATGAACCAAAACCTGAGTTAGCCAAGGAAACTCAAGTAAAGCCTGAAGGGACTAAGCAAATCCAAAAAAAGCCAGAACCAGCAAAACAGAATCACACAAAACCTGAGTCTGATAAAAAAGAGGCTTCTCGCCCAGACTCTGGAAATAAGCCGAGTAATAGTAATGCGGATAACTCCAATAAGCCAAGGCAGCCAAAACATAAGAATCAGAATCCAAATGTGAATAAAAATCCTAATCAACACAATCAAAAACGGGGAGATAACGGAAATAAGGACACTCGAAATCGATATAAAGAACCTGATTTTGAATTTGATGCTATCATTGAGAGCGAAGGTGTACTGGACGTCATGCAAGATGGGTACGGATTCTTAAGGTCTTCTGACTACAACTATTTGTCATCTCCTGATGATATATACGTATCTCAATCACAAATTCGTTTATTTGGATTGAAAAATGGAGATACCGTATTAGGTCATGTACGCCCTCCAAAAGAAGGCGAAAAATATTTCCCACTGATTAAAGTAAGTAAAATTAACGGACTAGATCCTCAAGCGGTTAGAGATCGTGTTGCTTTTGAACACTTAACTCCTCTTTTTCCTCAAGAAAAATTCAATTTAGCTGAAAAACAAAGTACAATTTCTACTCGAATAATGGACTTGTTTTCTCCGATTGGAAAAGGACAACGTGGAATGATTGTATCGCAACCTAAGACGGGTAAGACAATGCTGCTTAAAGATGTTGCTAATGCTATTGCAGCAAACCACCCAGAAGTATATCAAATGGTTTTACTAATTGATGAGCGTCCTGAAGAAGTGACTGACATGCAACGAAATGTTCGTGGTGAGGTGATTGCTTCTACTTTTGATAAAGAGGCCCATGAACACGTTAAAATTGCAAATATCGTCCTCGAAAAAGCGAAGCGTCTTGTTGAATGTGGTTATGACGTTGTTATTTTACTGGATTCTATTACACGACTTGCACGTGCTTACAATACCGTGCAACCTGCTTCGGGAAAAATCTTAAGTGGTGGTGTGGATGCTAACGCACTACACAAGCCAAAACGTTTTTTCGGAGCTGCTCGAAATATTGAAAATGGAGGATCACTGACTATTATTGCGACCGCACTAACAGAAACGGGCTCTAAAATGGATGAAGTCATATTTGAAGAATTTAAAGGAACTGGAAACATGGAACTTCAATTAGATCGCAAAATATCTAATCGTCGTATTTTCCCCGCCATTGACCTTACCTCTTCAAGTACTCGTCGAGACGACATACTTTTAGATGCGAATACAATTCAACGTATGTGGGTGATGCGCAAGTATCTTGCAGACATGAATCCTGTAGAAGCGATGGAGTTCATTAACGACCGTTTCAAACAAACACGAAACAATGAGGAATTTTTAATCTCAATGAATGGCTAAAATCCTATTTGTTTGATTCCACAAAAAAAGCCTTTCATTTATGAAAGGCTTTTTTTTGTAAGATATGATTAAAAGCTTATAAAGCAGTAACGAATTTTGACAAACCAGACTTAAGGTTCGCCGCTTTATTATCATGAATGATATTATTCTTAGCTAATTTATCAATCATAGAGGAAACTGTAGAAAAAAGCTTTTGAGCTTCTTTCTTATCAGTAGTTTCACGTAGTTTCTTAATAACGTTACGTGTTGTTTTATGCTGATACTTATTAAGCACGCGCTTTGACTCGTTACTTCTAATTCTTTTTAAAGCTGACTTATGATTTGCCATAATTCTTAATTTTATTATTATTAAATAATTGTAGCCCGTAGGGGAATCGAACCCCTCTTACATGGATGAAAACCATGCGTCCTAGCCGATAGACGAACGGGCCATTTTTTTTTATCAAAAACACAATGTTGGTGAATCTGATTTTATTTCAAATAGCGGACATTATTTCTAATGCGGTTGCAAAAATACAACTATTTTTAAATGTTACAACTTCTTACTAACTTTTTTTGAAAAAAGTTGATCTTAATAAGCCTTAGCAAATATAACTCGTTGTTTAGAAGGCTTCCCTGAAAATACACAAAGCCCGCTTTCTAACTTAGAATCTATTGGAATACAACGTATTGACGCTTTGGTGATTTCTTTTATTTTGTCTTCTGTTTCTGCACTCCCATCCCAATGCGCTGAAATAAACCCAGCTTTTTCTTCTAAAACAGTCTTAAATTCCTCAAAGGTCTCAACTTTTGTAATATGATCTGCTCTAAAATCCAATGCATTTTGAAATAAGCTATTTTGGATTTCTTCAAGAAGCCCCTTTACAGTTGTTGTCAGACTATTTAAGGTCACTAACTCTTTTGTTAAAATGTCTCTTCGAGCTAATTCTACAGTGCCACTCTCCAAGTCTTTTGGTCCAATCGCTATACGCAAAGGAACCCCTTGTAATTCGTGTTGAGCAAATTTATGACCTGGACGTTGGGTGGTTCTATTATCAAACTTAACCGTAATATCCTGAGACCTCAAAGACTGCATGATGGTCTCAGCTTGCTTCGAAATCTCAGCAAACTGTTCATCGTTTTTATAAATCGGGACAATCACTACCTGGTATGGCGCTAGATTAGGAGGCAGCACCAAGCCTTTATCATCACTATGGGTCATGATTAAAGCCCCCATAAGACGTGTCGAAACACCCCAAGAGGTTGCCCAAACATAATCTTGCTTACCTTCGTTGTTAGCAAACTTAACATCAAATGCCTTAGCAAAGTTTTGTCCTAAAAAATGAGAGGTCCCTGCTTGTAAAGCTTTACCGTCTTGCATTAAAGCCTCTATACAATATGTGTCTTCCGCTCCTGCAAAACGTTCACTTTCGGTTTTTAGCCCCTGAATCACAGGCATAGCCATAAAATTTTCTGCAAAACTTGCATAGATTTTATTCATTTGCTTAGCTTCAGCTACGGCTTCACTTTTAGTTGCATGCGCAGTGTGTCCTTCTTGCCATAAAAACTCGGCAGTTCTTAAAAACAAACGAGTTCGCATTTCCCAACGAACAACATTAGCCCATTGGTTAATTAGAAGTGGTAAATCTCTGTAGGATTGAACCCAACCCTTAAAAGTATTCCATATAATTGCCTCACTCGTAGGTCTTACAACTAACTCTTCTTCCAGTTTTGCATTGGGGTCTACTCTAAGTTTTCCTGGGTTGTCCGGATCGTTTTGCAGACGGTAATGCGTTACTACCGCACACTCCTTGGCAAAACCTTCAGCGTTTTTCTCTTCCGCCTCAAATAAACTTTTAGGCACAAATAAAGGAAAGTAAGCATTTTGGTGCCCAGTTTCCTTAAACATACGATCCAACTCTGCTTGCATTTTCTCCCATATAGCGTAACCATATGGCTTAATAACCATGCACCCTCTTACTGCTGAATTTTCAGCCAAATCAGCTTTAACCACCAGCTCATTGTACCATTTGGAATAATCTTCAGATCTTGACGTAAGGTTTTTACTCATAATTTTGTATTTTGGCACGACTATTGAATTACACAATTCAATCAGTTCTGACAAAACTAAGTATTTTTGTGACGTTCAACAATTTAATTTTACACTTATGAGTTTTATAACTACCTTTAAGAAACAATTTATTCAATTTATTGCAACAGTCATTCTTTTAAACTTTGCTTCATGTAGTTCTTTTCAGTACGCAGGAACATATGAAGATAGTATTTACTCAGAACCAAACCTAGAAGAACAAGAAGATGAAACTACTAATCCTTCAAACGCTTCTGAATACTATAAGAATTATTTTAAAGAGAAATCTCTCAATTTTGAAGGAGATAGTTCAACATATACTGACTCTGAGTCTTACGAAGGGTATTACTCTGAAGATACAGAGTCTGAAGATACAGATTCCGATGATTATGCTGGATGGGGTCAAAACAACTCTAGCGACATTACAATAAACATATATGATACCACGCCTTTTTACGGAAATTGGTGGGGTTCTCCGTTTTACAATAACTGGAACAGAAATATGGGATGGAACATGGGATGGAACATGGGATGGAGTAATTACGGATATATAATGGACCCTTTTGGAAATAACTATGGTTACCAGCAAATTCCGTGGGGATACAACTACTGGAATTATGGATTTCCAAATTATGGATATTACGGGTTTCCAAACAATGGATACAATAATTATTATGGATATGGAAGCTTCAGCAATAACAGAGGCTCATCAGTATCTTATGTGAACGGCCCTAGAGGCTCAAGGTATGCCAATAATGTATCAAGTAGAAGCGCCTCTAATTCATCAACGTTAAAAAAATTAACTAATCGGTCAAATACTAGTTCAAGAAATATAGATAGAAGCAGAAATTCTAGGTCTATCGCTTCAGTTAATAAAAATCGTAAACAAGGAAATGGTTCTTCCTTGGAGAAAGACATTACGTCTAAATTTGGTGTAGGTAGTATTGAACACGTAGAATATTTAATTGAAAAGAGAAAAGAAAGTTCGGCTAGACAAGATAACCGGTCATCAAAAAAAGGATCTCCGTCTCCAAAAGCTGAAAAGAGACAAGACAAAAAGCGAAAAGAAAGTTTGGCAAAACAAAATAACAGATATTCAAAAAAAGAATCTCCATTTCCAAAAGCAGTCAAGAGGCCTTCTACGAATAGTTCATATTCACGCCCGTCAACAACTCGATCTAGCGGAGCTTCAAGTAGAGTAAGTGGAGGAACCAGCTCTCGAAGAAAGCGTTAATTAGATAGAAAATTCATAGAATGAGAAAACTGATTTTTATAATCTTGGGCCTAACAAGTATGTTAAGTTCATATGGGCAAAATATATCGGATGCTGTTAGATACTCAACAGAAACTACATTAGGAACTGCACGGTTCAAGTCTATGAGTGGGGCTTTTGGGGCACTAGGTGGAGATATGTCCGCAGTTAGTGTAAATCCCGCTGGGTCTGCAATTTTTAATACTAGCCATGGCTCACTTTCTGCGTCTAATGTAAACACATCTAACAAAGCTGAGTTTGGTTCTAATTCTAATACACAAAAAATTAGAAATGACTCATTTGACATGAATCAAATTGGAGCTGTATTTGTGTTCAAGAACAAAGACCTTAATTCTAACTATAATAAGTTTGCAGCGAGTGTTTTTTATGAACAACTTCAAAATTATAATTCAGGTTTTTTTGCTGCTGGAACATCCTCTAATTCCATCTCTAGTTATTTTAGTGACTATGCAAACGGACTAAGACTTGATGATATTTCAGCTTTAGAAAATGAAAGTATTTCAGAAGCATATAACGCAATAGGCTTCTACAACGGATATGCATATCAACAAGCATTTTTGGGTTATGAAAGCTACATTTTAGAACCTGAAGAAGACAGCTCGGAGAACAGTGCATATTACTCAAATATAGCCCCAGGAGATTTTAATCAAGAATACAGTTATTCTTCTCTTGGATACAACGGTAAATTATCTTTTAACTTAGGACTACAGTATAACCAAAATATATATTTTGGAATAAATTTAAATTCCCACTTTATTAATTATGAGCGGAGTACTTACCTTTATGAAAATAATGCAAACACGGGCTCCACTATCAACGAGGTAGATTTTGAAAACAGTCTTTTAACAATCGGTAATGGATTTTCTGTGCAACTAGGAGCCATTTTCAAACTAAACAATTTTATCAGAATAGGTATGACATATGATAGCCCTACATGGCTAACTCTTAAAGAAGAAACTACCCAATACATATCTACGTTTGACAACTCTGAGAACATACAAACAGTTATTAACCCAGCTGTTATCAATTTATTTCCAGAATACAAACTAAAAACACCTGCAAAAATAACTGGAAGTGCGGCATTTATAATTTCAGACAAAGGACTTATTAGTTTTGATTATTCAAGGAAAGACTTTGCTAGTGCAAGATATAAATCAAATACAAGTTACGGATATTCTCAAGAGAATAATCAAATCACCAACTCTCTAAAAGCATCAAATACATTGAGGATTGGTGCTGAAATAAGACACAAAAAAATAAGTTATCGTGGGGGTTATAACATAGAAGAAAGTCCATACAAAAATAGCTCTGTATATGGAGACCTGAAAGGTTTTTCTCTTGGGCTAGGCTTTAATTTTTCTGAATCAAGAATAGATTTATCTTATCAAAATTCAAAACGTAAAATTGACCAACAATTATTTGACGCTGGTAATTTGGGAAGCGCCAAGCTTAACACTAACAATTCTAATGTATCAATTACATTAAGTATGAACCTATAAGTTAATTAATTTTAACCAACAAAGCCCATAACAGTGTTATGGGCTTTGTTGGTTAAATAAGGTTTGTAGTTCTACCGTTTCAAGGAGAAGTGAGCTCTTAGTATTTCTGGGTTTCCAGTAGTTGGATCTGTATAGTCTAGAGTGAACCAGTAGTCACTTGAGGGTAGTTGTGCACCATTATAAGTACCATCCCATCCTGGCCCTGACGGACTGATTTGTTTGAGTAGTTTTCCAAATCTATCAAAGATTAAAATCTTCGCACTGTTCTGATTAGCAAATCCAACAATATTCCATGTATCGTTATATCCATCTCCATTTGGAGTGAAGTATAATGGATAATCAATCACATAAACCACCACCTGTGTCTCGCCACATCCATTTAAATCACGGGCCGTAACCACATGTTCTCCGGGTGTCACATCCACAAACATCCCTGAGTCTCCCCAAGGTCCTTGGTCCAGACTGTATTCATAAATACCTTGACCCGTTGCTAAAGCTTCTATCACATGACTACTAGCAAAAGCGACCGTACTCACTTGTGCAGTTAAAACCGGTGGCGCGCTTTCTATAACAGTAAACACTTCCACTGGCGCTGCACACTGCGTAAAGAGTGTGGCATCAAAGACCTCTAAGCTATAAGTCCCCCCCTGTGATGGTGCATAACTAGAGCCTGTTCCTACAACAGCTCCTGTTGCATCTGACCATATAAATGTATAATCACTAGCCAAGAGTCCTGTGTCTATCTCTAAAGGAG
>OJDL01000085.1_pt1 | contig 43302 bp, 37 predicted proteins | sample 1592681 | NCBI WGS metagenome assembly OJDL01 (sample SAMN05416885, study PRJEB24817) | seawater metagenome | isolation source: Sea water | place: Canada:Atlantic | collected 2013-11 | reverse complement strand
TACACACTGCATATCGTCGGCAGCGTCAGATGTGTATAAGAGACAGATTAAATACGCTTTATTTAAAATTAGAAAGTAAAATTTACCCGTATTCCTCGAGAGGTGAAAAAGCAAACTTTAAAATATTAACTTTTAATAATTGTAAAAATTTAAGTTGTAAATAAGTCTATAAAACCATTGGCTTATTCAATCCAGTTACATAAATTTGTAAGGATAAGCATAAGTAAAGGCGTGTATGAGTAATTTGGTGAAACTTGTTGAAGCTTTGGAAGATAAGATTGGCAAGTTGGTAGAAAAACAAAGCCAAAGCACTTATAAAATTGCGAAACTGGAACGTGATTTAGAGCTTTCAGGAGCAGAAGTAAATAATTTGCAGAAGCACATAGAAGCTTTAGAGGCAAAAAACCAGACGTTAAAAACCGCTAATGCTATGCTGGGCAGTAATGAGTACAAGAAAGAAACGAAGCTTAAGATTAACAGCCTAATGCGGGAAATAGATCAATGTATCGTTCAGCTTTCTGAATAAATAAAAGGCTATGGCCGACAAACTGAAAATAAAATTATCTATAGCAGATAGAGTTTATCCAATGTCGATAAACCCTAAGCAGGAAGAGGCGTTAAGAAAAGCCACGAAGAGTATAGAGCAAATGATTAAGCAGTTTGAGCAAAATTATGCAGTAAGAGATAAGCAAGATGTATTAGCAATGTGCGCGTTGCAGTTTGCATCTAAGACTGTACAGATGACCATAGACGACCAAGGTGAGGTTGCAGAAATAGAAGACAAATTGAAAAACTTGAACCTCTTTCTGGAACAACAATTAACCTAACATTACGTTCTTTAAAATAAACAAGCATTACTGCCTGTGTTAGCAACCTTTTTGATAAACTTAACAATCAATTATTTGAAAAGGGTAAGTTTTAATTGTAAAAACAAGCCGTCTTAGAACGGAAGTTTGATCAGTTATGTAGCCCTAAACTTTATTATTTATGAAGTTTATACAAAACCAATGCTAATACAGGCTTTTTTTATACCGTAAACTGAAATGATTTTTCATAAACGGGTTTTTATTTAAACATACATATATGAGCACTACAATACTTTACTTTACCATTATTGGCGTTATAGGCGTTGCAATTGGGTATATCATTGCTAAAATGATAGAAAGATCTGCATCATCTAAGATCATTACAGATGCAGAAAAATCTGCAGCTACGATCATAAAAGATGCTAAAACAGAAGGCGAAAGCATAAAGAAAGATAAAATACTTCAAGCAAAAGAAAAGTTTATCGAGCTAAAATCTGAGCACGAAAAAGTAATAAACAGTAGAGAGAAAAAAATGTCTGATGCCGAGAAACGCACCAGAGATAAAGAGTCTAAAATTTCTAGTGAATTAGGTAGAAATAAAAAACTAAATTCAGAATTAGATGATAAGCTAAAAGACTACAATCATCGTATAGACTACCTAGAAAAGAAGCAGGCAGAAATAGATAAAGTACACACTCAAAAAGTACAACAGTTAGAGGTAATAAGTGGCCTTTCTGCAGATGATGCTAAGGACCAACTTATGGAATCTTTAAAGGAAACAGCCAAGACAGATGCAATGGCTATGATCCAAAATACTATTGAAGATGCCAAGATGACTGCCCAACAAGAAGCTAAGAAAATTGTAATAAACACAATACAACGTATAGGTACAGAAGAAGCAATAGATAATTGCGTGTCTGTATTTAACTTAGAGAGTGACGATGTAAAAGGACGTATTATTGGTCGTGAAGGACGTAATATTCGTGCTATTGAAGCTGCAACAGGAGTAGAAATTATTGTAGATGACACTCCAGAAGCTATAATACTTTCTTGTTTTGATTCTGTGCGAAGAGAAGTAGCTAGATTATCACTTCATAAATTGGTGACAGATGGAAGAATTCACCCAGCACGAATTGAAGAGGTTGTTAAGAAAACACGTAAAGCAATTGATGAAGAGATTATCGAAGTAGGTAAACGCACAGTAATCGATTTAGGTATTCACGGTCTACATCCAGAACTTATTAAAATGGTAGGACGTATGAAATACCGTTCGTCTTACGGTCAAAACTTATTACAACACTCAAGAGAGGTTGCAAAACTTTGTGGTGTTATGGCTGCAGAGCTTGGGGTTAACGCAAAACTTGCTAAACGTGCAGGATTATTACACGATATAGGTAAGGTTCCAGAAACAGAAATGGAAACACCACACGCTATTTTAGGTATGGAAATGGCTCAGAAGTATGGAGAGAAAGATGATGTGTGTAACGCTATTGGAGCTCACCATGATGAAATAGAAATGAAATCTCTATTATCTCCAATAATTCAAGTGTGTGATGCTATTAGTGGTGCAAGACCAGGCGCGAGAAGACAGGTTTTAGATTCTTACATACAACGTCTTAAAGATTTAGAAGATATAGCATTTGGATTTACAGGTGTAAAGAAAGCTTATGCTATACAAGCTGGACGCGAGCTTCGTGTTATTGTAGAAAGCGAAAAAGTAAATGATGATAAAGCTTCAAACTTATCTTTTGAAATTTCTCAGAAAATACAAACAGATATGACGTATCCAGGACAAGTTAAAGTAACTGTTATACGTGAAACACGCGCAGTAAATATTGCTAAATAAATACGCCTAACCTCTTAAAGATCTTTTAAAACCAGTTTATGAACAGTCGAAAAGATCAATTAAAAGCATTAGATCGGTTATTAACCATAATGGATGAATTGCGAGAGCAATGTCCTTGGGATAAGAAACAGACTATGCAAAGCTTAAGACATCTTACTATAGAGGAGACTTACGAGCTTGGCGATGTTATTTTAGATAACGATTTAGACGAGGTAAAGAAAGAGTTAGGAGATGTGCTTTTACACATTGTATTCTATTCTAAAATAGGCAGTGAAACTAAAGATTTTGATATTGCAGATGTAGCCAACTCAATTTGTGATAAATTAATAGATAGGCATCCGCATATTTATGGAGATGTTAAGGTAGAGAACGAAGAAGATGTTAAGCGAAACTGGGAAAATTTAAAGCTTAAAGAAGGTAAATCAAGTGTGTTAGAAGGTGTGCCTAAATCTTTGCCAGCTTTAGTTAAAGCAAGTCGAATTCAAGATAAGGTTTCAGGTGTAGGGTTTGACTGGGAAGAACCACAACAAGTGTTTGAAAAACTTAAAGAAGAGCTTGAAGAACTGCAACACGAAGTAACCGAAGACAATCAAGATCTTATAGAAGCTGAATTTGGCGATGTTTTATTCTCAATGATTAACTACGCCAGATTTTTAAAAGTAAACCCAGAAAACGCATTAGAGCGTACTAATAAGAAATTTATTAAACGTTTTCAATACCTAGAACAAAAAGCCAAGCAGCAAGGGAAAGCACTTGCAGATATGACCTTGACTGAAATGGATGTGTATTGGAACGAGGCTAAGATGCTTTAACATTAACGCTGCATTAACTACTGTTCGTTTTGTTACTTATTATCTTTAAGGAAACATTACTAAGATGAGCGATTTAAAAAGAAAAAATTTAGTGGACAAAGAACCTGCAGATATGCATGGTAAAGATGGTATTAGGTTTACAGAGTCACAAAAAGCTAAGAAAGAACAGAAAGAGCGTGAAGACGAAACTTTAAAAACTTCTTTAAAGAAAAATAAAAAGTAATTTCATGTTGTAAACGTGATGAGTTTAGAAGTGATATCTACACTTTTAAAATTATAATGTGATGCTATCCATTTTAGCGTAGTAGGTGTGTAAAAAAAGACATGTGTTTTGTCATTCTTATACCACCAATTCTCAAAATTTATACTGTCTTTTAAGAGTCCTGTTTTACAATAAAGCTTTGCATCTTCCTTTAGAAGATTACGTAATAAGGTAAACTCATTTTTGGGAGAGTTAAAGTGCTCTATAACTTCACAACAAAAAATATAAGCATAAGTATATTCTAAAGCTTTGTTTAAGATTTTAAAATAAGGATCATATAATTCAATACTGTAACCTTTTTCCTTAAGTAGCTTAGCAATAACAGGTCCTGTGCCACAACCAAAGTCTAAACCATTATGTTTTGGTTTAAAATCTTTTATTACAGCATTTACTATTGGTTGTACAAAGTTCTGATAGCCTTTATCATTCACATCATTATCGTGCTCTAAATAACGTTGTTTTTCTTCTTTTGGTGTAAGCTGAAACTCCTTTGAAAGGTGCACTCCATCACAATTAGAGCATTTATAATAGCGCCTATTTAAAGCTTCAGAATATAAAAACACCTTACCATCACAAAGTGGACAGGTAAGGTGTTTTGTCGTTATCATAATGAAAATTAACTTTTAAAGCTGTCTTAGCTTTTTAAGTTTAGCTTTCCACATTTCAAGTTCTTCCTTGTGCTTATTAATGTTTTTATGGACATCTTGAACCATAGGATTGTCATCTGGCACGTGTTGGAAAAAGCCTAAGTTGTTTTCAAGTTGAGCAATTTCTGCAGTAGTTTCATCTACTTTCTTTCTTATAAAGTAAGATTCTTTTTCAATACTACGATCATCATTGGCGTCTTCTAATGCTTGTAATCTACTTTCGTATTTAAGCATTTCTTGTTTCTTGCGGCTTATATCTAAATCACCAAATAAATCATCTAGAGCTTTATTAAACTTACCTTCAATAAAGCGTTTATTATGAGGTACTTGGCCTAAAGCTTTCCAAGCCTCTATTTGATCTTTAATGATTTTTAGCTTTTCCTCTGGACTGCCTTCTAGTTTAAGTTCTTTAACTTGATCTAGCATTTCCTTCTTCTTATCAAATGCTTCAAAAAGCTCAGCATTTTCAGCTTTTCTTTCTTTATGCATATTATCAAAGTAGTGGTTGCAAGCGGTCTTAAACTGCTTCCAGATCTTATCAGAATCTTTTCTAGGAACGTGACCTATTTTTTTCCAATCGTTCTGTATTTTCTTCATTAAAGGTGTAACGGTTTTAAAGTCGTCACTATCCTTATTGTCTTCAGCAATTTTTATAAGCTCTTTTTTCTTTTCAAGATTATCATATTGCTCTTGTTTTTGGTTTTTGTAAAACGCGTTTTTGTTACGGTTAAATTGTCTTACAGTTTTCTTAAACCTATCCCAAGTATCTTGATTTTTCTCTCTAGGAACTTTACCTGCTTTAAAGAAGGCTTCTCTTAAAGCTTCTACTTTTTTAATTTTTTTCTGAACAGAACCGTGAGATTTTACCTCATCATTTGCAATTTCTGCAATTTGAGAAATAATTTCATTTTTCTTCTCCAGGTTTTTTTCAAAATCCTTTTCTAGTTCAGAATAGTGAGCTTGCCTGTTATCATGTATGGTTTTAGTTAAGGCACTAAACTTATCCCAAATTACATCTCTATGTTCTTTGGCAACAGGACCAATGTCTTCTTTCCACATTTTATGAAGCATTTGCAATTCTCTAAATGCTCTGTTTACATTTGTTTCTTTTGCAAGCTCTTCTGCACGAGAAATAACTTTTAGCTTTTGCTCTAAATTGTGTTTAAAATCTAGGTCTCTAAATTCACGATCTAAATGAAGGAAATCGTAAAAGTTTTCTACGTGGTGGTGATAGTTGTTCCAAACTAAGTTGTACTTGTCTCTAGGTATAGGACCAGCTTGTCTCCAACGTTCTTGTAATTTTTTAAAGTCATTAAAGTTTGAGTGCATGTCGTTTCCAACACCAATCATATTCTTTAGTTCTTCAATAATAGCCTCACGTTTCTTAAGGTTTTCTGTAAGATCACGCTTAAGTTGTTTGTAATGATTGTTTCGCTTTTCACGATAATCAAAATAAACCGAATCAAATTTCTTTTTAATTGGCGTTACGTAATGAAAGTCTATAATGTTGCCGCCTTCTTCTAAGAACTCTTCCTTTTTCTGCTCAGACTCTTCATCAAACTTGTTGTTAAACTCAGTTCTAATCTCGTCTACGTGCTCTTTTATTGCTTGTACTTTCTCGTTTTTAAGGAGTGTTTCTAGCTCTTTAACTAGATCTTCTTGAGGAAGTTCTTCATAATTCTTCTTTTCAATATCATGACGTTCTCCAGTGCTTTCATCTTCACTATCTTCTGCTACAGCATTATCTACTTCTTCTTGAGCATCTCTTGGTGTTTTAGAACTAGCTTCGGCAACCATTGCGTCTTCATGATCTGTATCATCCTCAGAATTTTTAGATGTTGAGTTAGATTCTGAAGGTTTCTCAGACTCATCGACCATTGCATCTTCGTGTGCAGTATCATTTGCTTCCTCTACATTAACCGCTTTGTTTGTGCCTTTGGCAGTAGTTGGGTTTTGTTGAGGTGTTTCATCTTCATCATCAGACTCAGAGATTACTGAAGTATCTTTCTTTTCAGACTTATCTTCGCGCTCTGCGACAATGCTTTTCTCTAAATCACTTTGGTCTTCTGGCGTTTCAACAAGTTGGTCTGCAGGTTCTGTAGGAACTTCTTTTGAAGTTGAGGCAGTCTCATTTTGTTGTTGCTCTTCGTGTTCTGGAGTGTGTTCTTTGTCAGACATATCTTTCAATGTTATGGGTCGTTATCCTGAACTCGTTTCAGGATTTTAAAAATCGTCTTTAAGTCTGAAAGATAGTAACAATTATGAGGACAATCAAATTCCTAACAGGAATCACTAGCTATTCCAAATTTCCCAAGATTTTTCGGCTTGGTACTCTAGCATTTTAAGTCCGTTTACTATCGTTGCTCCTTTAGTTTTTCCTTGCTTAAGAAATGCTGTTTCTGAAGGATTGTAAATAAGATCGAACATTATATGTTTCTCTGAAATACCTTCATAAGGTATCTGAGGTTTTTGTTGAATATTAGGATGTGTTCCTAACGGTGTGCAGTTAATAATTAATGTATAATCTCTAACAATATCTTCGTCTAGATTATGATAGCTCATTTCATTAAAATCTGGATTTCTAGACACAAAAACATAAGTAATACCTAACTTTTTTAAACTATAAGCAATAGCTTTTGATGCGCCGCCAGTACCTAGTATTAAAGCCTTTTTATGGTGTGCTTTTAGGTGTGGTTTTAAAGCTTTTGTAAAACCATAAAAGTCTGTATTATGGCCAATACTTTTACCGTCTTCAAATTTAACCGTGTTTACAGCACCAATGTTTACAGCATCTTCCTGTAATTCATCTAAGTAAGGTATTATACTTTCCTTGTAGGGAATTGTGATATTTATACCAGAAATTTGAGCACTAGGATGTAGAATAGTTGTTACCAATTCTATGTTTTGAAAATCAAAATTTTCATAGGTAGCATTTAAATCTTCAGCTTTAAACTTTTCAGAAAAATATCCTCTTGAAAATGAGTAGTCTATATCTTTTCCTAATAATCCGAATTTACGAGTCTTCATATGTTGGAGCATTTAATTTTCCATACCAATCTAAAGCGAGAACAATACCTAAGCCAATAAGTACAAATAAAACAGCAAGCCAAGTATGTCCTGCGTTAAAATCTGGCCAATATCTTTGGTAGCCTTCAATAATAGGATTGTTATTTATATCGTAAAGTGGTTGTCCATCTTTACTTACCTTAAGAATCTTGTCTTTCCAAGGCCAGACTACACCTAAAGATCCAGTTATAAACCCAATAATTACAGCAAAGGTTTCATTTTTATAGCTTTTTAAAACGAATCCTAATATATACGCCCAACTCACTAACCCTACTAAAGAACCTGCGAGGAAAACAAAGAAAATCTTGAGGAGATGCACGCGTTCTGGCATATTTACAAAAGAAAAATCGAGCTGTAAAATATCTGCGACAGTTAAGTTTATAGCATTTACAGAGTCTACCAATAATAAGACATAGTTACCAATTAAAATTAAGATGAACGAGCCAGAAAGACCAGGTAATGTCATGCCAGAAACCCCTAAAATTCCACAGAAGAATACAAAAAGAAGGTTGTCATTTTCTGTTGCTGGACTTAAAAAGGAAATACCAACACCTGTAATTATGCCTAAAAGTAAAAATCCTAAGTTCTTCTTAGACCAGTCATCATAGTCTTTAGCAATGTAATAAATTGAGCCTATTATCATTCCAAAAAAACCCGACCAAACTAATATCTCATAGTGCTTAATTAAATAATCTAATAAGATAGAAATGCTGAAATAACTTATGATGATACCAAATAATAAAGGCATCATAAAACTACCGTTGGTGTATCTATGAAAACTTTTAAACCTTCCGTTTATAAAAAGCTTAAATGCATTTTTATCAAACTTTTGAAGCGTATATATAAACTCTTCGTAAAAGCCTACTACAAAGGCAACAATACCACCAGACACGCCAGGAACCTTATTTGCCGCACCCATTCCTAAGCCTTTTAAGACTAGGAAAAATTGATCCGTAAAGCTACGTTTGTTATGCATTGGCTTGTTGAGTTGCTACACGTTCTAAGATAAGAATTAATAAAAATCCTGCAACCATTAAGAGTAAGGCAAATATAAGTTGAGGGTCGCCATCAAAATGTTGTGGTAAGACAGATTGCTCTCTAATAACCATGTCTTTTTCTCCAACAGTTACTGTTTCCAGAATTTCTTTCCAAGGCCATATTTTATTTAAAGAACCTGTTATAAAACCTGTTAATACAGCAAGTGTGACAGCTTTGTATTTTAAGAATAACCACTTTAAGACTCTTGAAAAAGACAGTAATCCTACAACTGCGCCAACTGCAACAATACCTATAGTCTTAAAATCGAAATCGTGTATAGCCTCACTAATTGTTTTGTAGGCTCCTAAAAGGACTAATATAAAAGCTCCAGAGATTCCTGGTAATATCATAGCGCATACTGCTATAGCACCAGCAATAAATAAGAAAAAAGGTGATTGTGTTCCTGTAATAGGAGGTAAGGTTGTAATGTAAAAAGCAACAGCAGCTCCCAATACTAATGCAGTAATTATTTTTGCATTCCATTTAGGTATTTGCTTACCTACAAACCAAATACTTGCTATAACTAAGCCAAAGAAAAATGACCAAATTAAAATAGGGTGATTTTCTAGTAAATAATTTGCTAAACGCATTACTGTAAATACACTAATGGCAATGCCTAAAAATAATGCAATTATAAAATTACCGTTTGCTTTTTTCCACATAGAGGAGAAGCCAAACTCTCGCCATTCTTTAAGTAATCCTAAATTAATACCACTAATGGTAGTTACTAATTCTTCATAAATACCAGAAATAAAAGCAATGGTACCACCAGAAACTCCAGGTACAACATCTGCTGCACCCATAGCAATCCCTTTTAAGGATATAAGTGCATAGTCTTTAAAATTGCGCTCCATAATAGTAAGTTAGTTGCACAAAAATAGACAATTGGTTAAGTAAGTAAAGGACTAAGAGATATAAATCTTAATAACGTCTTTTACAGATTTTCGCTGAAAAACCATTGGGAATAATTCTTCAATTATAATATGGTATTCTGGGTCTATCTTAAGGCCGTTATTTAAATGAAAATAACCTTTTTCACCTTCATTTAACAAGAAATGTAATCCAGATAATCTGTATTCAATTTCTGCTGTATCCGGATAAAACTCTTCAGCTTGTAATAGGTTATTAATAGCTACATTATATTCACCAAGATTTATAAGTATATCACAACGTGTTATCCAAGTTTCTAGCTCATAGTTTCCAAGCTCTAAAGATTTTCTGTAACCACGCTCTGCTTCTTCATAAAATTTTAGACGGTTGTTTATTTTAGCATAACGCTTCCAGTAAAGAACATTGTCTTCATCTATATCTATAGCTTTATTAATAAAATAAAGTGCTTTTTGATAGTCTAACTTTTTAAGATATTGGTCTGTTAAAGCAATCCAGCCTTTGTCTAATAACGGATCTTCATGCACACATTTAGTAAAATGTTGCAAGGCAAGATCATCTGCGCCTAGTTTTTCAAAACATCTACCAATTCTAAGATATGCAAATGCAGTTGGGTCATCTAGCTCTAACGTAATTCTATAGTTTTCTATAGCTTCATTAAAACGCTTAAGTTTTTCTAAAACTTTACCTTTTTCAAGATAAGCGCCTATAAAAGTATCGTCACTAATTATAGCAAAATCATAAGCAGTTAATGCCTTTTCATAATCCTTATCATCAAAATACTGTTTTCCTAACTGGTGCCACGCAACCTCACAATATGGGTTGGTGTTTAGGTACATACTTAGATAGTCGATTGCTTCTTTACGCTGGTTTAAAAAATCGAAACAATACACAATATTATATAATGATGCATAATCTTCTTCATCTTGCTCAAGACACTTCATAAAGCTAAACTTGGCATTTTCATAATCTTCCATAAAGAGATGTTCCATGCCTATTAAAGAATAAACATCGGCTTCATCTAAAGTTAGCTCTAATGCTGTTTCCAGCATTTCTATAGCTTTTTTATGATTGTCTTGTTTGCTGAAGATATTAGCTTTCTGAATGAAAATCTCTTCGTTTGTAGGCTCTAAAAGGTACAACTCGCTCAAAATTTCATTGGCGCGATCTAGCTTATTTTCAAAAACTAAAACTTCAACTTTATGAAGCTTAAGATTTATTGATGATGGGTGCTGGCTAAGCCCTAACTTAATAGCACGCTTAGCTAGGCCAATTTTACCCATTTCCAGGTAGTGGCTTATAATGTTCTCAAATTCATCTGCATCAAAGAATAAGACATCATTGGTCTTAAGCATTGATTCAAATTTATCGAGCGAGAAATTATGGTCTTCATTATGGCTTAATTGCATAGCGTTCAGATTTGCATTCCTACTTAAATAAAGTTATAAATCTATCTTACGGGCACTTGCTGATTTGCGTATTGTTTTCAACAAAGTAATTAACAAGATTTATTATTAGACTTTACACTATTTAGAATGTCAATAATAATGCCACAGCCTTTCTTGATTTCTTCTTCTGAAATTGTAAGTGGCGGAGATATTCTAAGTGCCTTATTTTCAAATAGTAACCAAAACAAAATAAGTCCTTTTTCCTGACACGCCAAGATGACTTCTGAAGCTATTTCAGCAGATGGTAATATTGGAGCTAACATTAATCCAGAGCCTCTTATTTCTGAAATTAATGGGTGTCTTAATAGCTTTCTGAAGAGTTTTTCCTTCTTTAAAGCTTCTTGCATAAGGTTTGTTTCTGTAATTTCCTGCAAGGTTGCAAGTGCAGAAGCCGCAATAACTGGATTGCCACCAAATGTTGTAATATGACCTAATTTAGGGTTGTCACTTAGTAAATCCATTAATGAGTTTGATGCGGTAAATGCACCAATAGGTAGGCCGCCACCCATACCTTTTCCCATTACTACAATATCTGGTACGACATTAAAATTCTGAAAGCCAAAAAGAGTTCCGGTACGACCAAATCCTGGTTGAATTTCATCTAGAATTAAAAGTGCGCCAACTGTCTTACAGCGATCTTTTACTTTTTTTAAATAATCGTTTTTCGGAAGAATAAATCCAGCACCGCCTTGTATGGTCTCTAATATAACACATGACGTTTTATCACTAATTTTTGAAAGATGTTCCTCGTTATTAAATTCAATAAAATTCACATCTTCAATTAAAGGTTTAAATGGAGCAGTGCGCTCTTCAAAATCCATTAAACTTAAAGAACCCATTGTATTACCATGGTATGCTTTATGTGCAGCGATAATTTCTGTTCTTCCTGTAGCTCTTCTAGCTAGTTTTAATGCGCCCTCAATAGCTTCTGTGCCTGAGTTTACCAAGTAAGTTTTATTTAATGATTTTGGTAAGTTTTTAGCCAGGAGTTTAGATAGTTTTACTGCAGGTTCTTGAGCATATTCCCCATAAACCATAACATGTAAATACTTTTCTAGTTGTCCTTTAATTGCATTAATAACTCGTGGATGCCTATGGCCTAAACTGCAGGCAGAAACTCCAGCAACAAAATCTAAATAGGCTTTATTGTTGGTGTCATAAATGTAAGATCCTTCTGCATAGCTAACTTCTAATGCTAAAGGATGCGGAGTGGTTTGTGCTTGGTAAGTAATGAAATCATCTTTCATAGCTTATAATAATGGTTATGCAAAATTGGCAGAAATGCTAATTGTCTTCCTTAGTTAAGCCTTGTGGGTCTAGTAAGGGCTTTGCATTTGGAGTTATTGTTTGCTTCGGATTTTTTAATAAATCCTTTTTAAGTTTTGGAGCTGTAATGATGCTGTCTTGAGCTTTGTTCTGTAATGTCTCTGGCTTTAGTCTGGAGTTTTCATTTAATAGAAGCTCATCATCTTCATCCCGATCTTCAAAGAATGCTTTTTCTTCTGTAGGCAAAGGGATACCTTTTATTTTAACAAGTTCTAAAGGTGCTTCGCCTTTAAATAAATCTTCTTTTGTAATTAATTGTTCTGTACCTCGCCAATTAAAACCGGTCAATCTTTTTTCTACATCTGGTTTATTTAGGTCTGGATTAATGGTGCCATCTACCTGTTTGTAGTAATAAACATCAACAATTTCTCTGTTTTCCATAAGTATGGAGATTGATGATGCCAGTGTGTTATTTAAACCTATAAGCTCTTTTTGCTCGTTTCTTAAATAATAGATGGTTTCTGTATTCTTGAGGACATCAACTTGGTATAAATCGTTATCATCATTAAACAACCCAATAAGTTCTTTACCTTTTACTTGGTTGTAACCTTCAATAGAATCTTTCTGAATCATAAACGCATTATTAAAAACCTTTAAGGTGTCTAGCGTTTCTGTCGTAGGATTATTAAGTAGGTGTATAGTGTCTCCGGTAAGTTGACTGTTGCTTGACCAGAGTACAGGATTTCCAAGCATTTTTGTGAGACCTATCTTTTGTTGTACATGGACACTGTCACACTTTCCACTCATATTGCTTTTAAAAAGACGTGTATCATAAAAGCCTCTTATAACTCTGTTTTCTGGTTTTCCAGTAATCATAAGCGTATCGCTATGAATATATACAGAATCTTTGTCTTGTACAGTTATAGCTAATGCTCTTTTGGTTATAAATACAGAATCTTTATCTCTAAAAACTTCTGCATAATGTCCCTTTATAATGCTTTGGTTAGCGGTATCTGTAACTTTAATGTTATTAGTGGCAGATGCAAAATTCTTAGCGCGATCAAAAAACAAGCTGTCGCCTTCTAATTTTCGATTATCATAATCTATCTGAGAATTTTTAACAAAATATCCAGTATCGCCTCTTGTGTCATAAAAACCACGTTCACAGTAAACTGTACTTGTTTCGCTTTCGATAGTAGATTCACCGTACAAGTATGCGTGACCAGACTTTGTATAAAAATCTAACTGCTCACTATTAATAACGTATTCTGGATTGTTTACCACAACATCCCTTTTAAAAGAATATTTGTCTAGCTCCATATAATAGCGCCCAATTTTACTGGTAATGGTACTTGCAGTATCTCTAACGGTACCACCACTTCTGTAAAAAGCTTGCTGTTTTGTGCGGTCAAAAAACAAAGAATCTGTGGTTAATGTTTGTGATGGTGTGGAAAGCCTAACACCAGTACTTGCAAAGGCAAACTTGGTATTGCCATTATACTCGGCATAGGTACTATTCATATTAACCGTGTCGCCTTGTTTGATCCTTACATTTCCATAAGCTTTAAAAAAATTGTCTTCTTTATAAAACACTGCTTGGTCACACCAAACATCTATACCTTCGTGTAAGAAATGAACTTGTTCTTTTACTTTTGATAAAATTAATGCGCCAGGATATTTAACTTCATCAATTAATGTTCTGTTTGCAGTATAATCTATCTTACTGTCTTTTATAGTGTCTTGTTCTTGCCCATACGTGTATTGCAAGGTTAATAGTGTTGTGAGAAGTATATATTTAAGCGTTTTCAACTAAAAGTAAATTTTGTGTAAAAGTAACGAAAAAGACACTGTAACATTGCCTATTGTGTATTTTGATATAAATACGAATTACAAGCTATTGAGTTACAAAATAAAAAAAGCCCTCAATCCTAAAATTGAAGGCTTTTCTAGAGTTAATGAAAGTTGATTAGTTTTTCTTAATAGCTTCAACTTCAGCTTTAAGTTTTTCAATTTCCTTTTGCTGTGCTATAATATGCAAGTATAATTCTTCTATCTTCTCTAAGCTTTGTACAGCAAGTTCAGATAAATTAATGGTCATATTGTTGTCTTTAACTTGTTGATAAGATGTCACGCCAGGTAAATGGTTGTTTTCTTTTACAAATTCTTCTACAGTCTTTAAAGATGTAAAGTTATAATCTTCTTTTATAGTAGAACTACCTTTATAATAATTTTGAAATACATAATCCGGATACGTTTGTGTAGCAGAGATAAAGGTATCTGCTTTTACATTACCGCCAGTTGCATCTATACGTTCTGTAGGCGTTTCTACACCAAATCCAAATAGATTGGCATCCAAATCTCCATAAATACTGTTTCCAATATTTAATTGGTTACTTATAATAGCACCTGTGCCATTTGTTCCGGCACCTATAAAGATATTGTTACTTCCTTCAGTTACATTTCCACCGGCAAATCTTCCTAAAGCAACATTATTAACACCTGTTGTATTTAAAACATTGCAGCATATCCAACTCCTGTATTATTATTAGAGTTTATAGAGTTTAAAGCAAAACTACCAACGGCAATATTAAAAGACCCGCTTGTACTTTCACTATATGCAGCAAAACCTACTGCTGTATTTAGGTCTCCAGTACCGTGATTTTGCATGGCAAAGGAACCTAGTGCAGCGTTGCTGCTTCCTTCGCTTTCTTTCATACTGTCTACGCCTATTGATGTGTTATCATTACCTGTAGTGCCATTTTCCATAGATCCTGCACCTACTGCAGTATTTCTTGCGCCACCTATATTAAGTCTTAATACTCCTTGACCTAGTCCTGTGTTAAAATCACCCGAAGTTTTTTCTGCCATAACTGCTGTACCAACTCCAACATTACCAGTAGCGCCTGTAATTTGACCCAATGCACCACCTTGTCCTATAGCAACATTGTCGCCAGCAGTAGTAGCGCTACCGAGAGCAAATTCGCCAAAGGCTAAATTGTTACCGCCATCTGTTAAGTTTAACATAGCCTCATTACCTATAGCGTAGTTTGTGAAACTTGAAGCGGTGGCAACTGCTAGAGCATTTATACCAATACCTATTTGTCTTGAACCTTAAGCTTCTCGCATTGCCTCATATCCAAGTGCTAAGTTACCAAAGCCATCACTATTACCTCTAAGTGCTCTTACACCAAAACCAGTATTTTCACTTCCAGTAGTATTTGATTCTAATGCTGTAAAACCTGCTGCTGTGTTGGCATTACCTGTTGTATTAGCAGCTTGGCTTCTTCTTCCTAAAGCTACATTTTCATTTCCTTCGGTATTATCTACAAGAGCTTCTACACCAACAGCTACATTTGAGTTTCCAGAGCTTGTGTTTCGCAATGCAGCTGCGCCAACAGCAGTGTTATCTATAGAGCTGGTAGATAACGCTAATGCGTCTATGCCAATAGCGACATTTGCACTACCATCTATATTTGCGTTTAGGGTATTACCGCCAACAGCTACGTTATCGTTTCCAGTTGTATTACTCCTTAAGGAGTTATTTCCCAATGCGACATTAGAATTTCCTTCGGTATTAGCAGCCATTGCTTCAGTACCTATACCCACATTATCTTCACCTGTGGTATTTCCAACTAGTGCTATAAGACCTATTCCAACATTGCGCTCACCTGAGGTATTATTTTCTAATGCACTTCCTCCAATTCCAACGTTAAACTGTCCTGTTGTTGTCAATCTAAGTGTATTAGGACCAACGCCGACATTACCATTTGCTTCAGTTGCTGTAGAAAGTGATTGATTACCAACAGCCACATTATCATTTCCTGTAGTATTAGAGCCTAAAGTGTTTCCACCAATAGCAACATTATTAAAACCTTCTGTATTATTGCTCAGAGCAACAACACCTAAGGCTACATTGTCACCGCCAGTTGTGTTACTTGTCATAGCGTTATTTCCTAAAGCTATGTTATTTTGTCCTGTGGTATTTTGAGACAATGCCACTTGCCCTAATCCAATATTTTGATTTCCAGAAGTGTTTGCTGAAAGCACATTGTCACCAATTGCAATATTAAATTGTCCTGTATTAACAGGTAAAGTCCCATTACCTATGGCTACATTAGACGTTCCTGTTGAGCCAGCACCTAATGCATTATTTCCTAATCCGATATTTTGATCCTCAAACCTTGCAACTTGTACGTTATTACGCTTTAAGATAAGGTCTTGATCATTTGTTGAGCCTAGAAAGTCTATAGCTTCATCAATAGTATTACCTTGTAGTGTCCAGTCTGAACTCATGCTATTGGAACTACCAGATACAGATGCATATTTTGCATAAGGGACACTAAGAAGTCTGCTAGAACCTACTAGAGTGTAGTTTGTGCCACCACTAGGATCTGTTTCTGTGGTTACAAAATGAGACGCATTGCCCCAATCTATTACGCTAAAATCTCCAGATACTACTGTCCCTTCACTAATGATGAGGGAGATTAAACCAACGTCTGATGTTGTGACAGTGTGAGTTTCTTGATATACCAATGGTCCACTAGTAGATCCTTCATAAATACCAACTCTAATAGATACGTTTTGGTTGTCTATTGGTAGTCCATCTGTATCTCTAATGATAGACTGGTAGCTAAAACCTTCATTATTTTGCGCTATTGCAAATGAAGAAGTAAGCATAATAGCTACTAGAGCTAATGCTGAAAAAATGTAGTTAATTTTCATAATAATAAATTTATCGTTTAACGATTCTTGTTATTTTTATGGGGCTGTTGTTTTCTAAAAGTTGAAGAATGTAAATACCACTTGAGAGGTAATCCATTTGCAAGGTTGTACGTTCTGCTGTTATAGTGTTTGCAGAGATTTGTTTTCCTAAAGTATCGTATAGTTTATAAGACAGATTAGAGTCCCATTGCTTAATTTCCAAATGCACGCTATTGTTTGTTGGGTTAGGGTAAATGGAAGTTTCCAAAGCTAAAGGGTTGTTTTCTTCTGTGCTTAAAACCTCTATAAATAAAGGTTGCTGCACACCTTGAACTTCTTGTGTGTTTGCAGAGGCATTTTCAAGGTAAAAAACTTGCCCAATACTAGCGGTCTGTAAAATGTCATTTTGTGGTGGCGAATTAATTGCAGCAGCATTAATTGAGGTTTGTGCAAAGAGCGGAATAGTTAGTAAGCTCAAGAACAATAACCACAGATAGGTTTTGATGTTGATTTTCATATATTATTGATTTAAAGTTCGTTAGTGAAGTTACTTAGGAATGCCTCGTCTTGAAATACCTAATATTAAGTATATTTTTAAGTGATTAAATGATTGATTTATAGTAAGTAACGGCAAGCTGAGGTTAGTGAGAGTAGCACTTGGCACTGTAAATAGTAAGATACAAGACGAAAAAGGTTAAGATATAAACTTCATAACTAAAAGCTAAACTTGCAATGTTGCCTAAGCTTTGCTTATTTCTTATCTTCGCGAGACTCTAATAAAAGTAGATTTATTTTAAATATTAAAGCAATTTTTCAATGAAGCAAGCCACTATAAAGTATACAAAGACAGATGAAGCTCCAATGTTAGCTACACATTCGTTTTTACCTATTGTACAACGATTTACTAAAACATCTAACATTACTATCGATGTAGAAGACATCTCATTGGCAGGCAGAATTATTGCAACATTTTCAGACCGTCTTACAGAAGAGCAAAAGCAGTACGATGCTTTGGCAGCACTTGGTGAACTTGCTAAGCAACCAGAAGCTAACATAATAAAGCTTCCTAACATTAGTGCATCTGTACCTCAACTAAACGCAGCAGTATTAGAGTTGCAGGCAAAAGGTTTTGATATTCCTACTTATCCGGAAGATGCAGAAACAGAAGAAGACAAAGCTTTAAGAGCAAAATTTGCAAAATGTTTAGGTAGTGCTGTAAACCCTGTGTTGCGTGAAGGTAATTCAGATAGACGTGCACCTAAGCCAGTTAAGCAATATGCTAAGAACAATCCACATAGAATGGGCGAGTGGTCTTCAGACTCAAAGTCTCATGTTTCTACAATGGATCACGGTGACTTTAGGCACAATGAAAAATCTGTAACTATTAAAAATGCAGGATCTCTAAAAATTGAGCACGTTGGTAAGGATGGAGAAATAACTACATTAAAAGACAAGGTTTCAGTTTTAGATGGCGAAGTTATAGATGCGTCTGTAATGGAAAAAACGGCATTAATTAACTTTTTGAAAGAGCAGGTTAAAGATGCTAAGGATAAAGGCATTTTGTTTTCATTGCATATGAAAGCAACAATGATGAAAGTAAGTGACCCAAAGATTTTTGGCCATGCAGTAAGAGTATTCTTTGCACCTGTATTCGAAAAATATGGAGAAACTTTTGACGAGTTAGGAATAGATGTAAATAATGGTTTTGGAGATTTAATAGCTAAACTACCAGAATTACCAAACGCTAAGCGAGAAGAGATTGAAGCAGCTATTGAAGCTTGTTACAATGAACAACCAGATTTAGCAATGGTAAATAGTGATAAAGGAATTACAAACTTACACGTACCAAGTGATGTTATTATAGATGCTTCTATGCCAGCTATGATTCGTACTTCTGGACAAATGTGGAACAAAGAAGGCAACCAACAAGATACAAAGGCGGTAATTCCAGATAGTAGTTATGCCGGTATTTATCAAGAAACTATTGAATTTTGTAAGACACACGGTGCTTTTGACCCTACGACTATGGGAACTGTGCCAAATGTTGGACTTATGGCTCAAAAAGCAGAAGAATATGGTTCTCACGATAAAACATTCGAAATTGAAACTGAAGGTACTGTTCGAGTTGTAGATGCTCAAGGCAATACACTAACAGAGCACAATGTTTCTGAAGGTGATATTTGGAGAATGTGCCAAGTAAAAGATTTACCAATTCAAGATTGGGTAAAATTAGCCGTAAGAAGAGCAAAAGCTTCTCAAACACCAGCTATTTTCTGGTTAGATAAGACAAGAGCCCACGATGCAGAACTTATTGCTAAGGTAAATACCTATTTAGCAGACTTAGATACAGATGGCTTAGACATACAAATTATGTCTCCTGTTGAAGCTACTAAATATACGTTAGCTAGAATGAAAGAAGGTAAGGATACCATCTCTGTAACAGGAAACGTATTGCGTGATTATAATACAGATTTATTCCCAATTTTAGAATTAGGGACAAGTGCAAAAATGTTATCTATAGTACCATTAATGAATGGTGGTGGTTTATTTGAAACGGGTGCTGGTGGTAGTGCTCCTAAGCACGTACAGCAGTTTGTAGAAGAAGGTCACTTACGTTGGGATTCTTTAGGAGAGTTTTTAGCGCTAGCTGTATCTCTTGAGCATTTATCTGAATTTGCAGACAACCCTAAAGCTCAAATCTTGGCAGATACTTTAGATGAAGCAACAGTAAAGTTTTTAGAAAACAGAAAATCGCCGTCTCGTAAGGTTAATGAATTAGATAACCGAGGTAGTCATTTTTACTTAGCAATGTATTGGGCACAAGGATTAGCATCTCAAGATAAAGATGCAGATCTAAAAGCTGAGTTTGCTAGTCTTGCAGAAACTATGCAAGCTAATGAAGATAAGATTATTAAAGAGTTAAATGCAGCTCAAGGTGCTCCTGTAAATATCGATGGATACTACTATCCAGATTATGACAAAGTGAGTAAAGCCATGAGACCAAGTGAAACACTTAATGCTATTTTAAACTAATTACTAGTTTATATTAATTTAAAAAGCTTCCTAAGATTATCTTAGGAAGCTTTTTTTATGTTTAAAAATAAAAGCCATTTCCCTAAAGCGATATGCTAAAAGAAATGGCTTTTTAGAATTGTTTAAATTTGTGTAGCATCTCTTTCAATGCGTTACTGGTATCTGTTTTTAAACGAACCCGACACAGAAACAATTCTGCTAAATCTAAATTTATACATCTCTTATAAGACTATTATAAAAGCGAATCCTAAAGATTTAGAACGGTCATTATAGTAAAGTGAATTACAATCTAAATTATAAATTAACTCTTACTAATAGACCAAAGTAATGAACGTTTATTACTGTATTAAAGTATCTGTAACTCCTTGCGACGTTAGGTATTCTTTAATAACATTACTAATGTAATATAAAATTAAATAAATGACATTATAATATAACTATTTAGTTTTTAACTTGTTATAAACCTTTATTATTAACATTTGTTGATATGTAGTCTTAGTTAATCTTTGTTAAGGTAACATCTGTCGGGATTGAGAATCCTGGCTGTATTTCTGGGCTTATACCTTCTATATAAATGCTGCCTTTGCCTCTCAGGCTCCAATCTGCTTTCGTGGCTAAAATACTGCCATTACTTTGGGTAAGATATTCTGTGATCTCTAATCTTCCGTTGCCAAGCTTTTCTTTTGCATAATCACTAAACTGAAAATGGAATGTTAGATCTGAAGGATGACCACTACCGTATATGGGTACGTATGCACCGCTCCAAAAATTGGTACTGTTTACAACATTGTCTAAGGTATTAACAACCACAATGCCATCTTCTACATATTTGTATTTGCCGACTAGGTAATCTTCATAAATGTCACTAAAATGTACATAAACCATTTCTATTTTCTCAAACACTAATGTCAAGGTACTGCTGCCATCTGTCCATTCCCAAGTGCCCACAAAAGGTTGGTAGGCGTTGGTTGTATCTTTGTAGTAACATCCTGGTGTAAGCTCGATTGAGTAATCATTTTCTCGAGCTTCCATAGAAATTATGGGTTGTTGTGCATTGCAGTAAACACCAATTAGTAGAAAAAATATAAAAGTGATTCTCATTATTACTTTAAAAATAAAAAAAAGCCTTTCAACTCTAGAGAAGAAAGGCTTTTAATGTGTTTAGAGTGAAAACTACTCAGTAAAACGACGTTCTTTAATACGTGCTTTTTTACCGGTAAGGTTTCTAAGGTAGTATATACGTGCTCTACGTACTTTACCACGCTTGTTAACTTCTACTTTTTGTAAAGCAGGCATGTTAACTGGGAAGATACGCTCTACACCTACAGTACCACTCATCTTACGTATAGTAAATGTTTCTGTAAGACCTTTTCCTCTACGTTGTATTACTACACCGCGGAAAAACTGCGTACGAGATTTTTCACCTTCCTTAATTTCGTAATACACTGTTATAGTGTCTCCAGCTACAAATTCTGGAAATTCTTTTTTTGTAACGAATTCGTCTTGAACAAATTTGATTAACGAGTCCATAGTATATGGTTTTGTGTTTAGTTTGAAACAACATTCGCGATTCTCGCCAGAGGTTATTTTAAATCGAGGTGCAAAATTACTTATTTTTTTCTATTAACCAAGTGTTTTTTAATAGAATATGCAATTATTCCCAACCTACCCAAAATTGCTTAATAACTGCATTATCAGGAATTTGAGAGGCTTCAATTTTTGTGCTAGTGTCAAACTGTAGTTTGCTTGGTAATTGTTTCTTATCTATTGTAACATAAGCGTTAATCTCATCTATAAAAATCACGGCAGAGCTCAACGTATTTTCAATTCTTGAAATTGGGTAAAATTCCTGTATGTCTTTAAAGGTGCTTTTTACAGTAAGACCTTTTTCAGTTTTGTAACGATCATCTATAATACGTATGTTAGCAATTGTGCTTGTGCTATCAAATTCTTCAGATGGTGCTAAATGTAATAGGTAGGTACCACCTTTTTCATAAATATCTATTTCTGCGCCGCCATTTATAAATTCATCTCCAGTAATATTGTTCACAATGGAGTCTTGGCTGTAAATAGAATCTAATTGGCTTACTTTAATGTCCTTGGTGAGCTTGCCAATATTTGTTGCTGTAATTAAAAAAGGGTCTTGTTCTTTCTCACAAGACATCATTAAAGTACTAATTATAGCTAAAGCGATGATTTTGTTCATAATAGAAAATGAATTTAATACGTTTTGTAATTCTTCGAAAGTAAGATACTTTGTATTAAGCTCAAAATAGAAATGGTCCTATTTAATAAATTTTATAAGTGGTAAATATAATGAACCTTCATATCTGGTTTTTAACCTTATAGCTGAAATTATTGCTAGCATACAATTAAATGCATATAAAGCAACTACAGTATACAGTAATAGGGTAGAGCCACCGTAGTGCAACATTTTTAGAATTGTTGCTAATATGATAACACCAAAAGTGAAGAGGGTCCAAGTGATTTGAAAATTAAGGAGATTGAGACCTAATTTATTTAATCCAATAATTTTATTTTTCTTTGGTAACCATATAATGATTGGCAGTATAATATTACCAAGCGGCATAACGATCATCGATAATACAGATAGATGTAAAATGATATGATAGGAATTATCGTGTTCCTTACCATAAACGCCAAGGTCTTCAATATCTAATTGTAATGCCTCGCAAATTAGCTTTAGGGTTTTTCCTCGAGGTTCGTTTTGGTTGGTTTCTATACGCTGTATCGTTCTCAAGCTAACCTTTGCAGTATCTGCTAATTCTTCTTGAGAAAGTGCTTTCTGTTTTCTTGCCTCTTTAATTTTTTTGCCAATGTTATTCATATTTTCAATGTTTTATTAGATACCTCAAAACTAATCATGAAAACAAATAACTGATAGCGTCTTGCTTGCGACATATTTGCGACAATTATGGCAAAATGTTGATTATAAATTTATTACAGATAACTTATTTAATCATTTTTCCTAAAATGCCAAGCACACCTCTTATTACTGTGGCGCTGGTAAGCACTTTTATTATGGCTTTTTGAGTATCGCTAGTTGTATTTCTTGACCGTGTTTTTCTTCTGCTTGTTGCTTCTTTAGCTTCTTTTTCTAGCTCTTCGCGTTCTGCTTGGGCTTTAGCTTTTGCTTCTTCTTCAGCAGCTTTAGCAATTTTTTCTTCCAACATTTCGTTGGCACTTTTTCGGTCTATCACTTCATTATACTTATCTGCTAGGTAAGACTCTTCATTAAGTGTTTTAATTTCTTTGTCTGTAAGTATGTCCATTCGGCTCATAGGAGCTCGCATCATAGTAGTAGCTAAAGGTGTTGGTCTTCCTTTTTCATCTAATGCAGAGACTAAGGCTTCTCCTATTCCTAAAGATGTAAGAACATCTGCTGTATCATAAAACGGAGATATAGGATAGTTTTCTGCAGTTAGCTTAATGGCTTTTCTATCTTTTGCTGTAAATGCACGTAAGGCATGTTGCACCTTTAAACCTAATTGGCTTAAGACACCATCTGGAACATCTGTTGGGTTTTGAGTTACAAAATAAAGACCTACACCTTTAGAGCGAATTAACTTTACAATACTTTCAATTTGTGAGTGTAATGCTTTAGAGGCTTCTTTAAATATAAGATGTGCTTCATCTATAAAAATTATGAGTTCTGGTTTGCCGCTATCTCCTTGTTCTGGAAACGTTGAGTATATCTCGGCTAATAAACTTAACATAAATGTTGAAAACAACTTATGCCTGTCTTGTATATCGGTTAGGCGAATAATATTTATATAACCTTTACCATTACTATCTGTACGTTTAAGGTCTTTAACCTCAAAAGAACGTTCTCCAAAAAATATATCTGCGCCTTGTTGTTCAAGCTCTACTATCTTTCTGAGAATTGCGCCGGTAGATGCAGATGAGATTCTACCATAATCCTTCTCCAATTCTTCTTTACCTTCATTTGTAGAGTATTGTAAAACTTTTTTAAAATCTTCAAGATCTAGTAAAGGCAGTTTATTGTCATCGCAATATTTAAAGATAACAGAGATAATACCACTTTGGGCATCACTGGCATCTAATATTCTAGAAAATAAAACGGGTCCAAACTCACTTACCGTAGCTCTTAACCTCACGCCATCTTGGTCGCTAAGGCTCATAAGCTCAACAGGAAACTTACTGGCATTAAAAGGTAATCCTATTTTTTCATGACGTTCATCTATTTTCGGGTGGCCTTCACTTGCTGCTGCCAAGCCACTTAAGTCACCCTTCATATCCATAAGTAAAACAGGTACACCTTTATCACTTAGGTTTTCTGCCAGTACTTGTAAAGATTTAGTCTTACCAGTTCCAGTAGCACCAGCAATAAGACCGTGACGGTTCATAGTTTTAAGCGGAATTTTTACAAGGGCATTGGTAATAGTTTCGCCATCCAGCATAGCTGCGCCAAGATTAATACTATCACCTTTAAATGTATTGCCGTTATCTATAACCGCTTTAAACTCGTCTCTTTTAGTCATGACTCTTTAAAATTAGACGATAAAAATAGGAATACATTTATGGGTTTACAATATTACTTTTATAATAATAAAGGTTAGAGACAATCCTTCTATTTCAAAAGGAATACCCTTATCTTTGCCAGCTATGACGAAAGAAGAGATATCTCAATTGGTTGAAGAAGGTAAGATGTTGCCACTTATGGAAGAATTTTACACCATACAAGGTGAAGGTTATCATAAGGGAACGGCTGCTTATTTTATAAGAATTGGTGGTTGCGATGTAGGTTGCCATTGGTGTGATGTAAAAGAGAGTTGGGATGCAGAGAAACATCCGCCAACCGCAACAGAGCGTATAGTTTCTGAAGCTGTAAAATACTCTAAGACTATTGTTGTTACTGGAGGCGAACCATTAACTTGGGATATGACACTGTTAACTCAGATGCTTAAAGCTGAAGGTGCTCAAACACATATTGAAACAAGTGGTGCATATACATTAACTGGTAAATGGGACTGGATTTGCCTATCTCCTAAGAAGTTAAAGCTTCCTACTAAAGAGGTTTATGAAAAAGCTAATGAGCTTAAAGTTATTATCTTTAATAAACACGATTTAAAATTTGCAGAAGAACAAGCAGCAAAAGTAAATAAGGATTGTATTTTGTATTTGCAACCAGAGTGGAGTGTAAGGGACAAAGTAGTACCTTTAATTGTTGACTTTGTGATGGCAAACCCAAAATGGAAGGTTAGCTTACAAACTCATAAGTATTTAAATATACCGTAATAACTTTAACTAACTAAATAATTAAAAAATGAAAACGTATTTTATTTCTGCACTTGTGTGCTTAATGTCTGTAATGTCTTGGGGTCAAGTAGAAGAAGGTTACGAAGACACCTTAAAAAAGATGTTTGAAGTATCTGGTACAGAAGCTGCTTATCAATCTACAATTAAACAAATGGTAGGTATGTATAAATCACAAAAATCAGATGTGCCTGCAGATGCTTGGGATTCTTTAGAAAAGGAATTTTTAGCAATGTCTTTAAATGATTTAACTAAAATGTTAGTGCCTGTATATAGTAAGCACTTAACAAAGAATGATTTAGAAGAGTTAATTGCATTTTATCAAACCGAAGTAGGTACTAAATTTGCAAATAGCACACCGGCAATTATGCAAGAATCTATGCAGGTAGGACAGCAATGGGGAATGGAACTTGGAAAACGTTTCAATGAAAAAATGTCTGAGCAAGGTTACTAAACTACGTTTCAGTATAAATACAAAACCCCGAAACATTAGTTTCGGGGTTTTTGTTTGTAAGTAGGTTCTTAAATTTAGATAGACATAAATGGTATCTCTACATATGTATTATCCCAACCCATCATTAAATGAGTACCGTTTTCAACAGGCTTAAATGCCATAGAAAAAGATTCAATAGGCTTAGGAGAAGTTCTTACAGGTACATTAATTCTAACTACATCCATTTCTTCCTTGTAATCATAAGCGCCCCAAACATTATTTGCTTTGTTTAAGATAACTGTCCATTCCTTCTCGTTAGGAATAGTATATAATGTATATGTACCAGCACTTACTTTTTTTCCTCCTACAGTCATATCTCTATAAAAGGTAACTTCAGATGCTTCATTTGCACCCGTACGCCAAACTTTACCATATGGTACAAGATTTCCGAAAATCTCACGATCTTTCATTTGTGGTCTACTATACATAACTCTTGCAATGGGCTCTTTCTTTTCATTTCTAAAAAGGGTTACATCTAAAGGACTAACATCCATTTTAGAAAAGTTAACCTTATCTGAGTCTTTTGTCATTTTGTCTTGTGCAGTAGCTACAGATGTTGCAAATACAATTGCAACAAGCATCATAATATGTTTCATTAGATTTTAGTTTTTAATTAATTTTTGACTTTGTCTTAAAGATACAGCAAGACTTACACCAAAACAGTTAATACATTGTTTAACTTCTGTTAAATCCTTAATACTACAAGTTGTAAGTTGAAAGCTATTATTAGTAAGTTAAGAATTTAAAAATGTTACTAATAATTGAAATTTAGTTTTAAATTATTACCATAATAGAGTATAGTGTTTACATAATGTAATCTTATATTCATATTTGTGTATATAAAGAAAACAAAACAAACTAAATTATAGTATTATGTGTGGAATTGTATGCGCATTCGATTTAAAAGAAAAGTCTGAAGTTTTAAGACCTCAAGTGTTAGAAATGGCAAAAGCTATACGTCATCGTGGTCCAGATTGGAGCGGTATTTATAGCGATGATAAGGTTATAATGGCTCACGAAAGATTGGCTATTGTAGATCCAGCATCTGGTAAACAACCGTTATTGAGTGATGATTGTAAACTCATATTAGCTGCGAATGGAGAGATTTACAACCATAGGGAATTACGTAAGCAGTTTGAAGGAAAGTATGATTTTAAAACTGAAAGTGACTGCGAGGTTATTTTAGCTTTATATAAGGAAAAAGGAGTTGACTTTATAGACGATATGAATGGCATTTTTGGTTTTGCTATTTATGATGCGGAAAAGGATGAGTATTTCGTGGCTAGAGACCATATGGGAATTATTCCATTATATATTGGTTGGGATCAAAACGGAACATTTTACGTAGCTTCAGAATTAAAGGCGTTAGAAGGTGTTTGTTCTAAAATAGAATTATTTCCTCCAGGACATTATATGTCTAGTAAAGACGGAAAATTTGTACAATGGTATAAGAGAGATTGGACAGAATTTGATGCTGTAAAAGATAATGAAACTAGCATTGCTAAAATTAAAGAGGCACTGGAAGCTGCTGTACAAAGACAGTTAATGAGTGATGTGCCATATGGTGTATTGCTTTCTGGCGGATTAGACTCCTCTGTAACATCTGCAATAGCAAAAAAATATGCTCAAAAAAGAGTAGAAAGTGATGGTAAAAAAGATGCTTGGTGGCCACAACTGCATAGTTTTTCTGTAGGTTTAGAGGGTTCTCCAGACTTAGCTGCTGCACGCAAAGTTGCAGACCATATAGATACAGTTCATCACGAAATTAAATTCACAATCCAAGAAGGTTTAGATGCAATAAGAGATGTTATTTACAACCTCGAAACATATGACATAACAACAATACGTGCAAGTACGCCAATGTATTTAATGGCACGTGTCATAAAGTCTATGGGGATAAAAATGGTGCTGTCTGGTGAAGGTGCAGATGAGTTGTTTGGTGGCTATTTATACTTTCACAAGGCTCCAAATGCTCAAGAGTTTCACGAAGAAACTGTTCGTAAATTAAGTAAATTACACATGTATGATTGCTTGCGTGCTAATAAGAGTTTAGCAGCTTGGGGAATTGAAGGTCGTGTACCATTTTTAGATAAAGAGTTTATGGATGTTGCAATGAGTATAAACCCACAAGATAAAATGATTAATGGTGAGCGTATGGAAAAGTGGGTAGTACGTAAAGCGTTTGAAGATATGATACCAGAAAGTGTGGCGTGGAGACAAAAAGAGCAGTTTAGTGATGGTGTTGGTTACAGTTGGATAGATACTTTAAAAGAAATGGTAAACGATTTAATAACAGATGAACAAATGGCAAATGCACATTTTAGATTCCCTATACAAACGCCTCAAAACAAAGAGGAGTTTTATTACCGTAGTATTTTTGAAGAGCATTTCCCTAGTGACGCTGCGGCACTTTGTGTTCCTCAGGAGCCAAGTGTGGCGTGTAGTACTAAAATTGCTTTAGAGTGGGATGAAGCATTTAAAGATATGAATGATCCTAGTGGTAGAGCTGTTGCCAAAGTTCATGATGATGCTTACCAAGAAAAAGAAGCTGTAGCAGTATAAAGATTAAATTTAGTTATGTTTTGTTTTCAAGGGCTCTGAAATTCCAATTCAGAGCCTTTGTTGTTTATTTTTTTATAAACTGAACACTTTGTCGTCCTGTATTATGTTGTATGCTCAAAAAGTAAAGGCCAGCAGCGTGATTAAAATTAAAACTGTAGTCTTTTACGCCTTTACTAACAAGAGACTCTCTAGTAAGCTTTTCTACACGTCTTCCTTGGTGGTCATAAAGTTCTATTATGGCATTATCGGTTTCAGGATATTCAATTGAGAAATTTAATTTATCTGTTATAGGCATAGGCGATATAACCACTTTTAAGTCCTTGCGGGACTCTAAATTGTTATTTGGAACAGAAAGAGTTTCAGTTAATTTTAAGATAGTAGCACCAGAGCAATAGGCAGTATTACCAACAAAGAAAATACGATTTGCGTTTGTACCAAATCCTAAATCTGTCCACGTGTCTCCACCATCATTTGTTTCATAAAGGTTACCAATATGGCCACCAACCCAACCTCTTTGAGGTGTTTCAAATCCAAGTGCTTGTATTGGTCTAATAGGGCAATCTTTGCTTTCCCAAGTTGCACCAGCATCAAAACTCTTAATTACTTTACCTTGTTGCATAGGTACAGACTCTATAGATCCAAATAGTACATTAGGATTACCATTAACAAACTGTAGTTTCCACACATATTCTCCTGCAATGTTAGAGTTGTAAATTTGTGTCCAAGTTAAACCGCCATCTGTAGTTTTAAGAATAACGCCACCATTGTCATCTTTTCCAGCTGCATAACCAACTAATTCATTTAGAAAAAGCACTTCTACCAAAGCATTGGCAAGTGTGCTTAGATCTGTATAAGACCAAGTATCTCCAGTATCTGTAGTTTTTAAAATAAAAGCAGGTTCATTATAAGCTCCACAACCATACATTGTAGTTTCAGATGCTTGTGAAAGCCCGCAAATTGCTGTCGGATTGTTAGGAAAGGTAATTGGAGACCAAGTAATACCACCATCTGTTGTTTTAAAATGCAACCCGCTAAGTGACGTGACAATACCAATATTTTCATTAAAAAATTCAATATTTCTGTAGTAAACATTTGCAGAAATATCGGCTTCATTTAAAACCTCAGTCCAATTTTCACCACCATCGATGGTTTTAAAAACATTACCGTTAGCGCCATTAGCTATCCATCCTAAATCTGTATTTATGAAAAAGACATCATCAAAACGAGTTCCATTTGCGTTTACAGGAGCATTGTCTAAACTAGACCAAGAGCTTTGTGCTAGTAATGAAGAAGTGAAGATGCTAAATATGAGTAAGATATGGTATTTCATAGGTGCTAATTTTTAGTAAAAGTATTAAAAAATAGACTGTAAAAGCTCCTGAATTTAATGCTTAAAATTACTCACAAATTGTTGATAACTTAAGGGCTTCAATCTTGTATGACACCGCGATAAAAGAGGTGTTTTGTTATATTTGTCTGTTAGTGAAATTTCGAGAAAAATAAGACCAATTTTAATATGAGCGAAGAATCAAAGAAACAGTATTCAGCAGATAGTATTCAGGCCTTAGAAGGAATGGAGCATGTGCGTATGCGCCCATCTATGTATATTGGAGATGTTGGTATACGTGGTTTGCACCATTTGGTATATGAGGTAGTAGATAATAGTATTGATGAGGCAATGGGAGGTTATTGTGACACTATAGATGTCATAATAAACGAAGATAACTCTATTACGACTAAAGATAACGGCCGTGGTATTCCTATCGGAATTCACAAAAAAGAAGGCGTATCTGCACTTGAGGTTGTAATGACTAAGATTGGTGCTGGTGGTAAGTTTGATAAAGATTCTTATAAAGTTTCTGGAGGTCTTCACGGTGTTGGTGTATCTTGTGTTAACGCATTATCAGACCATTTAAAAGCTTCTGTACATAAAGACGGTAAAATTTGGGAGCAAGAATATGAGCGTGGTAAGCCATTGTATCCTGTAAAAGCTGTAGGTGATACAGATTTTTCTGGAACAGTTGTTACGTTTCATCCAGACAACCAAATCTTTCAGCAAACTATAGAATATAATTACGAAACGCTTGCAAGTAGAATGCGTGAGTTAGCTTTCCTTAATAAAGGACTAACAATTACATTAACAGATAAGCGCCAAACAGATGATAAAGGAGAGTTTATTTCAGAACGTTTCTTCTCAGAAGAAGGATTGTCTGAGTTCGTACGTTTCTTAGATGGTAATAGAGATCCTATTATTAAGGATGTTATTTCTATGGAAGGTGAAAAGAATGGTGTGCCTGTTGAGGTGGCTATGATTTATAACTCATCTTACGCAGAGAATTTACACTCTTACGTAAACAACATTAATACACACGAAGGAGGAACACACTTAGCAGGTTTTAGAAGAGGTTTAACATCATCTCTTAAGAAGTTTGCAGATGCTTCTGGAATGTTAGATAAATTAAAGTTTGACATTGCTGGAGACGATTTCCGTGAAGGATTAACTGCAATTATATCTGTAAAAGTATCTGAGCCTCAATTTGAAGGGCAAACCAAAACAAAATTAGGTAACCGTGAAGTAACATCTGCGGTATCTCAAGCAGTATCAGAAATGATTGAGATTCATATGGAGGAAAATCCTAATGATGCTAAAACAATTATAGAAAAAGTTATCCTTGCAGCACAAGCAAGACACGCAGCTAAGAAAGCACGTGAAATGGTGCAGCGTAAAACCGTTATGAGTATTGGCGGTTTACCTGGAAAGCTATCAGATTGTTCTAATCAAGATCCAGCAGAATGTGAAGTATTTCTTGTCGAGGGTGACTCTGCAGGTGGTACAGCAAAGCAAGGTCGAGACAGAGCATTTCAAGCTATATTGCCATTAAGAGGTAAAATTCTTAATGTTGAAAAAGCAATGTCTCATAAAGTGTTTGAAAACGAAGAGATTAAAAACATCTTTACAGCTTTAGGAGTAACAATAGGAACAGAAGAAGACAGTAAAGCATTAAACTTATCTAAATTACGCTATCACAAAATAGTTATTATGTGTGATGCCGATGTAGATGGTAGTCACATTGCAACTCTTATCTTAACGTTTTTCTTTAGGTATATGAAAGAACTTATAGAAGCTGGTCATATTTATATTGCAACACCACCACTTTACTTAATAAAGAAAGGCCAGAAAAAACGCTATGCTTGGAACGAAGATGAACGTGAAGCAATTGCCAATGAGTTTAAAGGCAGTGTAAGCGTGCAACGTTATAAGGGTCTTGGTGAGATGAATGCAGAACAGCTTTGGGACACAACAATGAACCCAGAGTTTAGAACATTACGACAAGTAGCTATAGATAATGGAGTAGAGGCAGATCGTATATTCTCTATGTTAATGGGAGATGATGTACCGCCTAGACGTGAGTTTATCGAGAAAAACGCAAAATATGCAAATATTGATGTCTAATTTTTAGACACCCTAATAAACTGACGCTTAAAAAATTAGTCTTTTTTAAGCGTCTTTTTTTATACATTTATGTGAAATTGTATAATTACTTATTAATAAATTCGTTTTAACAAAAAACATCTCTTATGAAACATATACTATTTACACTCGTATTTCTAACTACAATAACAACTGCAAGTGCACAGCAAAATTTAGATGAGTTGCTGGCATCTGGAGTTGAGGATGCGCAAACGTTTACACAACAATATATTACACCTGGCGCCGAAGGTTTATTGTGGAATACCACAAGTGGCTGGATGCAAGGTGCAAAAGTGAAGAAAGTTTTGGGGTTTGAATTTTCTGTAATGGGAAGCGCAACATTAATAAAAGATGAACAAAAGTCTTTTACATTTAATAATAGTGATTATAATAATTTAGAATTACAGAATGGAAACGCTTCGCAAGAAGTAGCAACTGCTTTTGGAGAAAATAATCCAGATGTTTTAGTGGTTACCACTGTAGAAAATGAATTTGGTTTTGAAGAAGAAGTAGAAATTGTGTTACCACAAGGTTTGGGTTCAGAGAATATTAGCTTTCTGCCAACAGCATTCCTACAAGCTAGGTTGGGTGTTTTTAAAGCTACAGAAGTTAAGGTGCGTTATTTTCCAAAGATAGAATATGAAGATATTAAAACAGGACTTGTAGGTATAGCAGTGCAACACGAGATAAGCCAGTGGTTTCCTGGTAGTGATGTACTACCAATACGTGTTTCTGCTTTAGTCTCTTATACCAACACATCTGGAGAATATGACTTTACAGATGAAGGTGTTATTGAAGGTGAAAATCAACGTTTTGAGCTTACACATAATAGCTACACGGTCGAGGCACAAGTATCTACTAAATTGCCAATCATTAATTTTTATGGTGGTTTAGGATATGTAACAGGAACTTCTGAGTTTGATATATTAGGAACTTATAGATTTAGAGATGCAACACCAATATTTGGAGGCGAAGAGTCTATAACAGATCCATTTAGTATTGAGAATGACATCTCTGGAGTACGCGCAACCTTAGGGTTAAAACTTAATTTAGGCTTCTTTGGGTTGCACGCAGATTATAATATAGCAGATTACAATACAGTTTCAGCTGGTGTGCATTTTGGCATTTAACAATTACTTAACATTGAAGTTTAGTTTAGATAATATAAAAGAGTGATTATTTATAAAAAGAACTTTATAAATAATTGAATAACAAAATGTTATTATATTTAATTAGATATAACACATAACGTTCCCTTATAGTTTTCTTAACTTATTTCATCCCAAAAAATGAGTTTTCATAGAGTATTTTTGCGCCTCAAACCAAAACTATAACTCACAATGAAAAAACTCTCATTATTTTTTCTTTTTTGTTTAACTGCATTAAGCTTTTCTTTTGCCCAAACTACGGTAACTGGAAAAATTTATGATGGTGATAGCAATGCTCCTTTATTAGGTGCAAACATTATGGACGTATCTTCTGGAAATGGTACAATAACAGATTTCGATGGAAACTTTTCATTATCAGTTGGTTCAACTTCTGGGGAATTAAAAATTTCTTACGTAGGATACATTACTAAAACTGTTGCTTACAACGTATCTGAAGGTAAAACATCTATTGGTTCTGTAACATTGGCTCCAGATGAGGCAACATTATCAGAAGTAGTAATCACAACTTCTGGTGTTGTAGATTTAGCTAAGGACAGAAAAACTCCTGTTGCTGTTTCTACTATTAGAGCTAGTGAAATAAGACAAAAATTAGGATCTCAAGAATTTGTTGAGATTTTAAACACAACTCCATCTATCTATGCAACTAAGCAAGGTGGTGGTTATGGTGACTCAAGAGTTAATATCCGTGGTTTTGATACTCAAAACTCTGCGGTATTAATTAATGGTGTGCCAATTAATGATATGGAAAACGGTATTGTATACTGGAGTAACTGGGCAGGTCTGTCTGATGTTGCATCAGCTATTCAAGTACAAAGAGGTTTAGGATCTTCTAAACTAGCTGTTTCTTCTGTAGGTGGTACAATAAACGTTGTAACTCGTAGTGCAGATAGATCAGAAGGTGGATTTGTATCTACATCTGTAGGTAATAATGATTACATCAAAACATTAGCTTCTTACTCAACAGGTTTAAGTGAGTCTGGATGGTCTGGATCTTTCTTATTTAGCAGAACAGCTGGAGATGGTTACATAGACGGAACAAAGTTTGAAGGTTTTAACTACTTCGCATCTGTAGGTTACCAACCAAATGAAAATCACGGTTTAGAGTTTACAGTAACTGGTGCGCCGCAATGGCACCACCAACGTTCTAGAGCGAGCTCAATCGATGCTTACATACAATATGGTGGTGGCGAAGAGCCAAGAATTAAGTACAATGAAGATTGGGGCTTTAGAAATGGTGAAGAATATTCTTTTAGAAGAAACTTTTACCACAAGCCTATCTTAAGCTTAAACTGGGATTGGACAATTAGTGACGCTACTAAACTTACTACAACTGCTTACGCATCATTTGGTCGTGGTGGTGGTACTGGTGAGATTGGTGAAATTAATGGAAGAAGACAATTTGCTTTACCTAGAACAGACAATGGTTTAATTAGAGTAGATGATATTGTTGCTTACAACAGTGGTCAATTAGTTCCAGATTTTAGCGCTCAGCCTAGAGCTCAAGTTAATGGTCTTTACTTAAATAATAGTGACCTTAACGACAATGAAAACAATACTAACGGTATTACAAGACGTGCATCTATCAACTCTCACAACTGGTATGGTGTATTAGCAAATCTTAACAACAAGTTATCAGATGAGTTAACTTTAGATTTCGGTATAGATTTAAGACAATACAAAGGATTTCACTACAGAAGAGTTAACGATCTTTTAGGTGGTGATGCTTACCAACAAACAGATAATAGAAACAATCCTGTTGATGATGCAGCATTATCTAACATCTTCTTTGAAACGTATGATGCAGACCAACCTTGGTGGGTTTTCGCAGATATAGATGATGAAGAGAAAATAGATTACTACAATACAGGTCTAGTAAACTGGGCAGGTGCTTTTGGACAGTTAGAATATACTAAAGATAATATCTCTGCATTTGTTCAAGGTGCAGTTTCTAACCAAGGCTTTGCTAGAGAAGAGTTTTTTGGAACTACACCAGCAGAAAAAACTGACTATGAAAACATCTTAGGAGGTAACATTAAAGGTGGTATTAACTGGAATATTAATGATAACCACAATGTATTTGGTAACGCTGGTTACTATTCTAAGCAGCCATTATTTGATGCAGTTTACATTAACTTCTCAAACCAACTTAACCCAGACTTAGTAAATGAGCAAGTTGTAGGTTTTGAGCTTGGTTACGGTTACAGAAGCAGAAACTTTAGAGCAAACGTAAACCTTTACCGTACGAGTTGGGCAGACCGTTTTGAGTCTGTATCTGCAACATTTAATGAAGATACTCCAGACGAAATTAGAGGTACAGCAAACATCTTAGGTATTACTCAAGTTCACATGGGTATTGAGGCAGATGCACGTTACAGAATTAATGAGTTTATTGGTGTTAACGGTATGATCTCTATTGGAGACTGGCAATATAAAGACGATGTAGTTGCTACATATTTTGATAACAACCAAGAACCAGTTGTTATCGATGGTGAGTCTCAATCAGTATTATTACCATTAGATGGTGTGAAAGTTGGAGATGCTGCACAATTTACAGCTAGTTTAGGTGCAGATGTAAAGCTTTACAAGTCATTACAAGTAGATGCTAACTACCGTTTTGCAGATAATTTATATGCAGCTTTCGATGCTTCAGATGTTAGCGAAGATGGTGCTCTTAAATTACCTTCTTACGGTCTTTTAGATGCTGGTATGTCATTCTCAATCCCTTCATTCTTAGGTGAAAAAATGACGTTCCGTTTAAACATAAACAACGTATTAGATGAGGTTTATATCTCTGAGTCTGATACTAACAGATTTGCTCAAGAAGGTGATGCTACTTATGACGGTATTGCTACTTCTAACCGTGTTTATTTCGGTTTCGGAAGAACTTGGAATGCAAGTTTAAGATTTGATTTCTAAAAACAACATAATTTTTTGAAATAGCCTTAAAGCCGCTTCTTAATTGAAGCGGCTTTTTTTATATACCAATATTGGGTTTAATACTTTGGTTTATAGTAGATTTGGTGTACTCTAAATTATTTTATTGAAACGTTACTTCACTCTTATACTACTCTTAGTTGTAAACTGTAAACTATGTTCGCAATCCTCAAATGTAGATGAGGTTGTTACAGATTTTTTAATTATATCCAGAGCCTATGTCACGCCAGGCGCAGAAGCCGCAATACATCAATCTTCTGCAGGATGGTTTAATAGCGCAAAACCACTAAGCAAATGGCAGTATAACGTATCACTACACGGCAACGTTTTATTTTTACCAGAGAGTAAAAAAACAGCACAGGTGAGTAATTCCCAATTTACCAACCTTTACTTACAAGATGGAACAGAGACAGCTACTATTCCTACTGCTTTAGGAGATGATAGTGCTATATTTTTTGAAGGTACTGTTTTCGATGAGGATTTTGAGTTTCAAGCGTTAGAAGGCATAAATGAAAACGAGTTCGTTTATGGATTTATTCAGGCTACTGTTGGTTTGCCCTATGGCACCCAATTTTCTGTGCGCTATGCACCTAGTATAAATATTAATAATGTAGATTACTTAGTGTATGGTTTAGGTTTACAACATAACGTATCACAATATTTTAAATCACCTAAACAATTTCATTTAGCGTTACAAGCAACCTATTCTAATTTTAAGTTCGATATAAATTATGATCCAGTTGAAATTCCTGGTGTAACCTTTAATACTATTCGCGTCCTTTCTAACTCTATATTAGTACAAGCTATTGCTAGTAAACGTTTACACTATTTAGAGCCATTGTTAGCTTTAGGATTTACATCTTCAACATTTAGATATGAACTTGGTGGCGATGGTGAAGCACTTTTGGGAGCCTTAAATACAGCATTAAAAGATTTAGATGATACGAAAGTAAACCCTACTGCAAACCTTGGGTTTAATCTTTATTTTGGTAAACTTAACTTTCAAACTATAGCAACGTTAGGAGCTTTTATAAATTTAAACGTTAGTGTTAATTACGCAATTAATTAACCTTTACACAGATTGTGAGTGTGTAGAATAGTTACTATTTTGTTTCTGAATCTAGTAACTTAAGCTATGACAATAAAAGATCAACTATCTAGAACTTTATTAGTTAAGACACCTCCTAAACGTATTGTGTCTTTAGTGCCAAGCCAAACAGAGTTATTAGTAAATTTAGGTTTGGAGCATCAAATTGTTGGGCTCACTAAATTTTGCGTTCACCCAAAAGGTTTAATTAAAAAAAAGACCGTTGTTGGTGGTACAAAGCAAATTCATAGTGACAAACTAAACGCATTAAATCCAGATATTATTCTATGTAACAAAGAAGAGAATACTAAAGAAATTGTTGCTACCTGTGAGGAAATTTGTCCTGTACATGTTTCTAATGTACAAACCTTAGAGGAAAACTATAAACTCATCAAGCAATATGGAGTACTATTTAATAAGGAACCTGAAGCAGAGACGTTAATATCTAAACAGAAATCTGAATTTTCACAGCTTACAAATCAGCTAAAAGGAGTGAAGAAGAAAAGAGTAGTGTATTTAATATGGCGTAATCCTTATATGACAATTGGCAATGACACCTTTATAAATTACCTACTTAAAATTGCTGGTTTTGAAAATATATTTGCAAATAAATCTAGATATCCAGAGCTACAACTGGAGTCACTCAAAGATTTAGCAATAGATTATGTATTTCTTTCTTCAGAACCTTATCCCTTTAATGAAAAACACTTTAAGGACTTTGAGGGAATTATTGATAAGTCTAAATTAATTAAAGTAGATGGTGAGTACTTTAGTTGGTACGGATCTAGATTGCTTGGGGCAGCAACCTATTTTAAGCATTTGCGAGCAAGTTTAGGATTGGGTCTCTAACCTCTTAATTTCTCTCAATACCAAATCTGCTCTTTTGTTTAGGACATCACTTTTTTGCTTGTCTTTAATAGCGGTGTTGTAAGATTTTCTCATTAAATAAGTATACTTATCTTTAAGTTTATCTAAAGAGCTCTTGTTCTTAGATTTAAATAGCATTCTTGATTGTAATTTTTTATCAGATATAATTGTTTAGTACCACAAATCTAATTAAGCAGATTAAAGTGAAGTCTTAATGAAGAGTTAATAATCTGATAATAATTCTTTAATATTTTGAGTATTGTTAAGAATTTACTGCTAACTATTAAACAAATTATTATGAAGCTTCTTAAACTAGTATTTATTCTGTGTTTTTTGTTTAGCAATCCACAACTTAATGCACAAGAATCCTGTAATTGCTGTACAGAAAAGCATAACCAATTTAATTTTTGGGAAGGCCAATGAGAAGTAAAAGATGAAAAGGGAAAAACTTTAGGATATAGCACAATTTCATTTGTACAAAACCATTGTGTTTTAAAGGAAGAATGGTCTAACTCAACATCTGCATATAAAGGAACTAGTTATAACTTCTATAATTCGAAATCTAACCGATGGGAACAGCTATGGTTAGACAATCAAGGTGAGGTTCTTAAATTATCAGGTCAATTTTTAGACGGTAAAATGGTTTTAACTTCACAAACAGCTAATTATGAAACGCAGCAAGAAGAAAAAGTAAATCGTATTACTTGGACTCCATTACAAGATGGTCGCGTAAAACAAGAATGGAACACTATTAGCGCTAATGGTGAAACAACATTAATTTTTAAAGGTTTTCACGAAAAGCTTAAGCACTAGCGCGTAATAAAAACTGAATTTTCGCCAAGGTCTTATAGGCTTTAAACTCCGAGTAATCACTAACACTAGGATCGGTATATTTAAAATGATAAGCATTTTCCATATGCTTCCTATACTTACTTTCTAACTTACTTAAAATTTGTGTATGGGCTAAGGGCTTCATAGTGTAATTGTAAGAGATTATTTATTATGTACGCATAACTAATTTATGTTATTAAGTTGTAAGTTAGTGGTTTCCTAAATAATTTTAATATTTATTTAACACGTGTAGTACTACGCATTTAATCTTGTAGCGCGAAAACGCGTCTTAGCAAATCTGTTGTTCTAGAAGATACTTGGTCTCTTATATTATTTTCTTCAACAGCAATCATTGTAAAAACACCCTTTAAGGCTTCTTGCGTTACATAATCTGTTAAATCTGGATTCACATTTTGAGTAAATGGAATTTGGTTATAGCGTGTAATTAAGTTCTCCCAGATTTGATCTGCACCAACCTTTGCAAAAGAGTTACTAATTACAGGATTAAACTTAGCATAAAGTGCGTTAGTCGTTTTATCGCTTAAGTATTGTGTGGCCGCATTATCTGGACCTAAAAGAATATTCTTAGCATCTGTAAAGGTAATATCCTTAACAGCATCAATAAATATAGGTGTTGCTTCACTAACAGCATCTTCTGCAGCTCTGTTAAGTAATTTTATACCTTCATCTGCTAAGTTTCCTAAGCCAATATCTCGCAACCCTTTATCTACTTTTTGTAGTTCTTCGGGTAAGAATATCTTAACCAATTCATTTCTATAAAAGCCATCTTGCTGTGTTAGTTTTGTAACCTGTTGATCTATACCCTTATCTAAGGCTTGTTTAAGACCTTGGCCAATTTGCTCTTGTGTAAGGCCATAACCTTGTTGTGGTAAATTATTAACTACTTGTTGTAGCTCTGCACAAGAAGAAACTACAAGAATTAAACATAAAGCGATAACTTTTTTCATAGGAAAGGTGTTTGTTAAACCCAAAGATACACAATGCTTAAATCATGAACTTTTTAAAAGATGCTATTTTTTTCTAAGATTTTGTATTGAAAAATCTTTAATACATAAGAGAATTTTCAACAATACTGCAAACAAGTGTAAATCTCTTCCATTCCTATTCCTAATTCCGTAAATTTGCCAGCTCAAACGTTATCGTAATTATGGAACAAGTAGCACCTTACAAACCAACATATAAAGTTAGAATAGTAACAGCAGCATCATTATTTGATGGTCATGACGCCGCAATAAATATTATGCGACGCATCATACAATCTACAGGTGTAGAGGTTATTCACCTAGGCCATGACCGTAGTGTAGAAGAAGTGGTTAATACTGCCATACAAGAAGATGCCAACGCAATTGCTATGACATCTTATCAAGGTGGTCATAACGAGTACTTTAAGTATATGTATGATTTGCTTCAGGAAAAAGGCGCTGGTCACATCAAGATCTTTGGTGGTGGCGGTGGTGTTATCCTTCCAGAAGAAATTAAGGAGTTAATGGATTATGGGATTACCAGAATCTATTCGCCAGACGATGGTCGTGAGCTTGGCCTACAAGGTATGATTAACGATTTGGTAAAAACATCAGATTTTCCAATAGGTAAAACGTTAAATGGTGAATTAAAAGAATTACCTAATAAATCGCCTAACGCTATTGCACGAGTTATTTCGGCTGCTGAAAACTTTCCAGAAGTAGCTAAAGACACTTTAGACGAAATACATAAGAAAAATGAAAAAAGCACAACACCTGTTTTAGGTATTACCGGTACTGGTGGTGCAGGAAAATCGTCTTTAGTAGATGAGTTAGTACGTCGTTTTTTAGTAGATTTTCCAGAGAAAACCATAGGGTTAATCTCTGTAGATCCTTCTAAACGTAAAACTGGTGGTGCATTGCTAGGAGATCGTATTCGTATGAATGCCATAAACTCTCCACGTGTGTATATGCGTAGTTTGGCAACACGCCAAAGTAACTTGGCCTTATCTAAATATGTAAATGAAGCTGTTGAAGTTTTAAAAGCAGCAGAGTATGATATTATTATTCTTGAAACTTCTGGTATTGGCCAAAGCGATACAGAAATTATTGAGCATAGTGATGTATCTCTTTATGTTATGACACCAGAGTTTGGTGCAGCAACACAGTTGGAGAAGATAGATATGTTAGATTTTGCCGACTTGGTAGCTATTAATAAGTTTGACAAGCGTGGTGCTTTAGATGCCTTACGCGATGTTAAAAAACAATTTATGCGCAATCACCAATTATGGGATGTGCACCAAGACGATTTACCAGTTTATGGTACAATTGCCTCTCAGTTTAACGATCCAGGAATGAATACGCTTTATAAAGCGATTATGGATAAGGTTGTAGAGCGCACAGGAGCAGAGTTGTCTTCTAACTTCGAAATAAGTAAGGAGATGAGTGAGAAGATATTTGTAATTCCGCCAGCTCGTACACGCTACCTTTCAGAAATTGCTGAAAATAATCGTGGTTACGACACTACTGCAGCAGCACAAGTTGAAGTTGCTCAACGTTTATACGGTATCTTTAAAACAGTTGAGTCTGTTACAGGAACTTCACCAAATTTAACTAAAGCAGGTTTAGAGGTAACTGAAGAACCTTCAGAAAACAAAGAACTTTTAAAATTACTTATTGCAGAATTTGACCGTGTTAAAATGGATCTAGATCCATACAATTGGGAAGTTATAACAGGTTGGAGTGAAAAAGTAGATCGCTATAAAAACCCTATCTATTCATTTAAGGTAAGAGATAAGGAAATAAAGATAGAGACACATACTGAGTCTTTATCACACACGCAAATACCTAAAGTGGCCTTACCAAAATACCAAGCTTGGGGCGATATCTTAAAATGGGTATTACAAGAAAATGTACCAGGAGAATTTCCGTACACTGCAGGATTATATCCATTTAAACGAACAGGAGAAGATCCAGCACGTATGTTTGCCGGAGAAGGTGGTCCAGAACGTACCAACCGTAGGTTTCACTATGTGAGTATGGGCTTGCCGGCAAAACGTTTATCTACTGCGTTTGATAGTGTTACACTTTATGGTAACGATCCAGGACACAGACCAGATATTTATGGTAAAATAGGTAACGCAGGCGTAAGTATTTGTTGTTTGGACGATGCTAAGAAATTATATTCAGGCTTCGATTTAAGTCATCCACTAACATCGGTAAGTATGACCATTAATGGTCCTGCACCAATGCTGTTAGGCTTCTTTATGAATGCAGCAATAGATCAAAATTGTGAGAAATACATAAAAGAGCACAGCTTAGAAAGCGAAGTAGAAGAAAAGATTAATGCTATTTATAGTGAAAATGGTTTAACACGCCCAACGTATCAAGGTGAGTTGCCAGAAACTAATAATGGTTTAGGGTTAATGTTATTAGGAGTAACAGGAGACCAAGTATTACCAAAAGATGTGTATCAAGACATAAAGGTAAATACCTTAAAACAAGTGCGTGGTACCGTACAGGCAGATATATTAAAAGAAGACCAAGCGCAAAATACGTGTATTTTCTCAACTGAATTTGCATTGCGTTTAATGGGAGATGTACAAGAGTATTTTATAGAAAAACAAGTGCGCAACTTCTATTCAGTTTCTATTAGTGGTTATCATATTGCAGAAGCAGGTGCCAACCCAATAACACAGTTGGCATTAACCTTGGCAAATGGTTTTACTTATGTAGAGTATTACCTGTCTAGAGGAATGGATATTAATAAGTTTGGACCAAACCTATCCTTTTTCTTTAGTAACGGTATAGATCCAGAATATGCAGTAATAGGTCGTGTGGCACGTAAAATTTGGTCTAAAGCCTTAAAACATAAATACGGAGCCAATCCTAGAGCACAGATGTTAAAGTACCACATACAAACATCTGGACGTAGTTTACACGCTCAGGAAATTGACTTTAATGATATACGTACAACATTACAAGCCTTGTATGCTATTTATGATAACTGTAACTCATTACATACAAATGCGTATGATGAAGCTATTACCACACCTACAGAAGAATCTGTAAGACGTGCAATGGCCATACAGTTAATTATTAATAAGGAATTAGGACTAGCTAAAAACGAAAACCCGATACAAGGCGCTTTTATTATTGAAGAGCTTACAGACTTGGTAGAAGAAGCCGTATTGCAGGAATTTGATCGTATTACAGAACGTGGTGGCGTTCTTGGTGCTATGGAAACTATGTACCAACGTAGCAAGATACAGGAAGAGAGCTTGTATTATGAAACCTTAAAGCATAATGGCGATTTCCCTATAATTGGCGTAAATACATTCTTGAGTAGTACAGGATCACCAACTGTACAACCTGCAGAAGTTATAAGAGCTACAGAAACGGAGAAGCAACACCAAATTGCAACATTAGAGAATCTTCATAAAACCTATGAAGATAGGATAGAGGATACTCTAAAATCGTTACAACACGCAGCAATACAAAATGAAAATATGTTTGATGTCCTTATGGAAGCGACTAAAGTTTGTTCTTTAGGGCAAATAACAGAAAGCTTATTTGAAGTTGGTGGCCAATACAGACGTAATATGTAAGACCTCACGTTTTATAGTATTAAAAAACCTCACTAACTATAGTGAGGTTTTTTTTTATGCCAAATTACATTTACAAACGCTTATAATTATTTGTAAGCAATTATAAATGGTTGTAAATGTGTATTATTATGAAAGCCTTATATCTGTCTCTTATACACATCTCCGAGCCCACGAGACTCCTGAGCATC
>OJDL01000078.1_pt1 | contig 45579 bp, 39 predicted proteins | sample 1592681 | NCBI WGS metagenome assembly OJDL01 (sample SAMN05416885, study PRJEB24817) | seawater metagenome | isolation source: Sea water | place: Canada:Atlantic | collected 2013-11 | reverse complement strand
TCTCGTGGGCTCGGAGATGTGTATAAGAGACAGATCTAAAACTTGATAATTAATCATAAAATAAGAATGCCTTTTATTTGGAAGGAATGAGAATTTATATGAGGCAAAAATACGGGAATAAATTAGATTGAATTTTTTATTCTTAACTCTTTGTTAATCAAATATAAACGAATGTTAATTTTATTAAAATGTTATAATATTATCAATTATGTATGGTTGAACCATAATATTGTTACTAATAATGCATAAATATTTTAATATTATGAAATAATTGTTACTTTCGGAAACATCAAATTAATGATTATGGCCCCAAACATTACTCGTTATATAAGCGTGTTTAGCATGCTTATATGTTTTTCTTTCCTTTCTCATTCTCAGGTTGGTATAAATACAGATAATCCAGCGCCTGGTGCATTATTGGATATTAACAGTTCTGATAAGGGTATTCTTATACCAAGGGTTAGTTTAAAGTCTACATTAAATTATGAACCAATTACTCCATTAGCCTCACCAACAACTGGTTTATTAATATATAATCAGGTAACAGATGGAACCGGCATTACTCAGGTAACACCAGGTTTTTATTATTGGAGCGGTAGTGAATGGAGGAGATTGTTCAATCAAGGTTATACATTAAAATATGAACAAACTGATGAAAATATAGCGTCTAACAGTGTTAATACCCCAATAGAATTAACAGGATTAGATACAGGTTTAATTAATGTCCCATTTAGTGGAACTTATCAAATAATTGTAAATGCGTTTTATGCAGCTGGCAATGTTCAGAATACTTCATCTGATGGTGCGGCACAAGGCTCAATACGTTTAGAAATGAGTGAAGATTCAGGACCATTTAATATTTTAAAAGAAACTTTTGTAACATCCTCATCTAAACAGATTGCTAGTTACAGCTTTAATGGTTTAGCTCAAAATGTCACTATACTAGTAAATGTTGATTTGGATGTAACAAAAACTTATCAATTTAAAGTAATTGGTGAGGAATGGCTTAGGAATAATGCTAATAGAGGTTATTTTGGGAGAAATACAACTACAGCAGCCTATTCAGGATCTACTGGAAATAACGCGCAAAGAGGTTCTATGGTAATTAATTTGGTAAAACAATTTTAATTATGATTTTTCCAAAAAAAAATAAAGTTCTGAGTGTTTTTCTTTACTTTATATATAGTTATATAGGTCTTGCACAAGTTGGAATAGGGACAGATAATATTGAAGAAGGTGTTATTTTTCAATTAGAAAGTGATAATAAAGGTTTATTAATTCCTAAAATAGAATTGACGTCAACTTTAGATGTTTCGACAATTAATGGTGCCGAAGTAGAAGGGTTGGTAGTTTATAATACCTCGAATGTTTCTTCAAATGAAACATCTGTTTCTCCAGGATTTTATTCTTGGGATGGTTCTTCCTGGAAACGCTTTTATTCAGAAGGATATTCTAAACATTTTCAACAAACTAGTGTTGTTAGATCTAATAACATTCGTACTACTTATACATTACCTGGTTTAGACCAAAATGTTGTGGCTCCCTACTCAGGTACATATCAAATTTATGTAATTGGTCATTATGCAGCAACTAATCCTCCAAATAATGGTTATCCAGCTGTAGGCTATGCATCTATTAGCTTAGAAATAGATAATGTAAAAGTTAAAGAATCATTTGTAACATCAACATCAAAAAAAACACCTGGAACTTTTGCTGCTTTAGCACAGCAAACAACTTTAATATATACAGTGGATTTAAACGCAGGACAGACATATAACTTTAAAGTAAGAGGTACTGAGTGGAGAGTGATTAATTATGATACCTCAAGTTTACAAGTTATTGCTTCTGGAAGATATGGTTTTTTTGGCACTCCAACAGAATTATACAACGGTAATGTTGGTAAAGATGGTATAAATGGTAATGCAGACGATTATAATGACGGACAGAGAGCGATTTTAGCAATTACATTACTACATCAATTTTAATAAATTTTAGACATTCAATTAATCCCCAAACAATTTATGAAACCTAGAAATTTTTATTTTCTAATACCTTTCGCGGTACTCCTAACTTACATATTTTATTATACAAACGATACAAATTCAACTAGTGAAAACATTAATACTAAACAAGAAAAAAACACTTATTACGAACGAGAAAATTTAGAAGACGGAGACACATTTTCAATTGTAGCATATGATCCTTCTACAGGTGAAATTGGGAGTGCTGGTACAAGTTGCGTAGCTCAAACAATAGATTTTCTGGGCGATTTAATTACTAATAATTCAGGAGCTATAATTGGAGGAATTAATACTCAAGCTGCTTATATTGCCCAAAATCAAACAATAGCAAGAAATAGAATGTTAGCAGGAGATACACCTCAAGAAATTGTAGCTTATATGGCTGCAAATGATTTTCAGGGAAATTCCAGCTCAAGACAATACGGAGTTGTAGGATTCGATGATTTTGGCAACTTAACTACTGCTGGTTTTACAGGTAATGGAACAGGTAGTTTTGCAGATCATATTACTGGTGTGAATTATGCCATACAAGGTAATATTTTATGGGATTCAGATGTGTTAACAGATATGGAAACTGCTTTTTTAAATACAAATGGAACATTAGCTGATAAACTAATGGCTGCCTTAAAAGGAGCAAAACGAGTTGGTGGAGATAGCAGGTGTGATACTAGAGGAAATAGTGGAAGGTCTTCATTTATAAAAGTTTTAAGACCTGGTGATTCTTCCCCATATATCGATATCACTTTAGGACCAGTTGTAGATGGAGTTGAGCCAATTGATGAACTTGAATGTGCATTTATAAATGCAACTAGTCCTGCAATTTGCTTACAAACAGTATCAACGTTTCCATATGTTATGGATTTTGAAGATTTTGTGTGGGATAAAGACATTTCTTCATGTGGTTCCCTAAATAATAATGCCTCTTGGATTCGTACGCAATTTGCTACACCTTCCCAAAATACAGGTCCTGCAACTGCAAACCAAGGTGAGAAATATATGTTTGTTGAATCAACTGATATTAATAATACGAGTTCATTTAGTAAGAAAGCAGTAATTGGTTCTCCGTGTTTTCAATTTCCAGAATTTCATTCAGCTCAAATTTCTTTCGACTACCATATGTCTGGAGTAAGTATGGGAACTCTTAACCTCACTGCACAGACAAGTTCTGGGACAGAAGTAATTTGGACACGTACAGGTAATCAAGGTGCAAATTGGGTGAACGATAAGACAGTAGATTTAAGTGATTATGCTGGGCGTACCGTTAAATTTAGATTTGACGCTACCACTGGAACTAGTTTTACTAGTGATATGGCAATTGATGATATAAAGATTACCACAGTAAGAGTTCCTATTAATTTTGAATTTGATGCAGGAGTTTGGACCCCAAATAACCCAACATTAGTAGATAATCCTTCAACAAATATTGATAATATTGAAATTGTCTCAGGTAACCCGACGTTTACTAATGAGGTAATTGCTAATAATGTAACAATTTCAACTGGATCTACTTTAAATTTAGGAAATACAACACTTTCTATTTCAGGAAATTTAATAAATAACGGTTCTTTAAATGCAGGTACAGGCACTTTACTGCTTAATGGGACTAGTGATCAAACTATTTCAGGAAATGCTATAGCTTTAAATAACTTTACTGTTGCAAGTAATTCAACCAAAACATTACAAACACCTGTTTCAATTAGTGGAACAATGAATCTTTCTAACGGAGTTTTAAATACGAACAATCAACTTTCATTTTTAAACACCTATGATGAGCTAGGTCAGACTCATACTAATGGAATGTTAGATGAAGTTACAGGAGGATCTATTGTAGGAAATGTATTAGTGCAGCGCTATTTTCCTGCTAAAAGAGCATATAGGTTAGTAGCGTCTCCAGTTACTACAACAACAACTATTAGAGAGAACTGGCAAACAGATGGTAATGTAGTGCAAGGTTTTGGTACTCATATAACAGGTGCTGGTGGAACGACAAATGGTTTTGACGCTACTGGTACTAATAATCCATCTATATTTACTTTAAATACTGTTGGGCAAAATTACGAAGTATTACCAAACACAAATGCTAACACTCTAAGTGTGGGTAATGCATACTTGTTAATGGTAAGAGGAGATAGAACTATTGATTTGACAGATAACAACGCAACTCCTTCTAACACAATATTAGAATCTATTGGTGAGCTTCACATAGGAAACTTTAACTCTCCTAATATTAGTACTGTTGAAAATGGATCTTCATTGATTGCTAATCCGTATCAAGCATCGGTAGATATGGCTTTAGTACTACAAAATACAACAAACTTAAACCAAAGGTATTATCACGTTTATGATCCAACAATTAATAGTAGAGGTGCTTTTGTTACTGTAGATACGCAAGAGAACACAAATAGCCTTACGTTTGGAACAGGTATTTCTCTGTCTTCTGCTAATAAGTTTTTGCAACCTAGTCAAGCTGCGTTTGTAAACACAGTAACTAATGGTGTTGCGGCACTACAGTTTACAGAAGGCTTTAAAGACTTATCTGGTAATGGTACAAATGTTTTCTTTGCAGAGTTAGAGCAACAATCCATAGGAGTTGCACTTTACAACAGCGAAGATGAATTAAAAGATGGAACTCGCATAATTTTTAGTGAAGAGGATACTAATGCTGTAACTCAATTAGATGCAATTAAAAATCCTAATTTAGATGAAAATATATCTACTAAAATTGAAGATCAAGAATTTAGTATACAGCGTAGAGCAATTGCAATTGCAGAAGATGAAATTGAATTATCTATCTCAAATTACAGAGAAGATAATTACAAATTTCAATTTCAATTTGAAGATTTAGAACCTTCAACACTTGTGTCCTTGTATGATGCATATTTAAATACACAAACTCCCTTAAATATTAATGGAGAAACAATTGTAAATTTTAGTGTAAATGAAACTAATGCAAGTAGAGCTTCAGATAGATTTAAGTTAGTATTTCAAACAAATGTATTGGGAGCTAACGATATAAATTTAAATAATTCAATTACTATTTCACCAAACCCAGCAAGCCAATTTATTTTAATATCTAATCCACAATCAATAGGCATTAATTCAATTGTGATTTATGATCTTATGGGGAAACAAGTTATTAAAAGAACTAGTGGCCTTAATAAAATAGATATATCAAAATTAGAAAGTGCATTGTATCTTGTTGAGGTTAATTCAACTTTAGGGTCCTTTCAAAAACGTTTTATTGTGAAGTAATTTATAGCACATAATCTTAGTTGAAAAACCTCCTATTTAAGGAGGTTTTTTTATGCAATTAAATAGCATAATGAGCTCATATAGCACAATAATTTAACGGTTAAAATATACTTATGGCAAATAAATTAGCTTAATATATTGTTTTTAATAATTATTTAAATATAATTGTAGTGTATATCCTACAAGCTATGAAAATAAAACTACAAAAATATCTTATTGTTACTCTACTGGTATTAGGTGTGTTACCCTTTACTTACGCGCAAGTGGGCATAAATATTACCGATCCTAATGGCGGTGCCCTTTTAGATGTTAGTTCTAGAGAAAAAGGAGTTTTAATCCCAAGAATAAACATAACCGATTTAACAACTATTGCACCAATATCTGGACTTATATCATTTGCAGAAGAAATGGCTGCAGAAAGTCTATTAGTATATAATATTAATGATACAACTGGAAGAGGATTTCATTATTGGGATGGTACAACTTGGATACCTTTAGGAGATAAAAATTTAGGAAAAGATGACTTAACTCAGTCTGAAGAGCCAAGAACTTATGATATGAATGGCGAGGATCTTAATTTTACAAATGGTGCTTTCGGTATAAATACACCAAATCCTAATGGTGCAATTGAAGCTACAAGTACAGAAAATTATGATGCCTATACATTTACTCAAGATAACAGTTTAACTGGAGAAAAGGATGTCTTTACTATTGAAGATCAAGATGCAGGTGGCGGTGCACAAGACCACAGCTCTGTACTAAAAGTGCTAAAAAGTGGTAATATTAACTCAGGTGATAATGGGTTTAGCTTAATTGAATTGGCAAGCACAGGCTCAGATCCTGGCGCTAATAAGTATTGGATTTCAGGAAGGAAGATTGATGAGTCTGCAGTGCTTTGGGGAGTAGATATTACAGACAATGATTTTTGGTCTAAAGGTGGATTAACTCTTGGTATTACAGAAAATACAAATGGAACATATAGCTCAGGTACATTTAGAGTAGACGAAGATGGTGATACCAGTATAGGAACCGTAGGTGCTGTAGCCAGTGCAAAACTCGAACTAACTGCTGCTGATAAAGGATTTTTAACTACTAGAGTGTCATTAGTAGCTACAGATGATGCAACTAATCCTATTAATGCTCCAGCTACGGGACTTTTGGTATACAATACTGCTACAGCAGGAACAGGTTCAACCGCAGTTGCTCCAGGATTTTATTACTGGGATAGTTCACGTTGGGTAGCCTTGGATGGTACTAATGGAAAAGATTGGTCTTTATTAGGAAATATAGGAACTAATCCAGCAATCAATTATTTGGGTACAATTGATAATGCGGACTTGGTAATTAGAACTAATGCTACAGAACGAATGCGAATTGATGGTACTGATGGTAATATTGGGGTAAATGTAGCACCTAATACAACAGCTAGACTTACAGTTACATCAACAGGAACTGAAGACGCAATAAATGCAAATACCGCTAATGCTACTGGTCGTGCTATTTTAGCAACTAATACTGCTACAAATGGGATTGGGATTATTGCTTCTGGTAACAATTCCGGAACAGCTGCCTTTGCAGGAGTTGGAGGAAACTTTAATGGTGGAGGTATTGGCGCTGTCGGAATTGGTACCTCAGCAAATGGAATAGGGTTAGGAGGTGTAGGAAGTAATGGTACACAATTAATATTTCCAGGAGATGGCGCAGGAGTTGTTGGTACAGCAGAATTAACAGGTGTATTTGGTATTAGTACTGGTACTTCTGGAGTTAGACAAGCAGCGTCTTTTAGACTCAATAAAAATGGAGCAGCTTCACCTGCAGCTGCAGATGATCCCGTTGCAGTTTTAGCTGGTTATGATGGAAGCAACTATTTTGGTGGTTTTTTTGATGGTAATCAAGATAACGACAATAGTATATTTGTAGCTGGTGATGACCGAGATTATGCTTATGTAGCAATAAATACTGGCGGAACAAATTATAAAATTATAGGTGGCGGTAGTGTCTCAACCCTTGTAAATGATGATGAAGGAAATAAAAGAGTTTTATTTGCTCCAGAAGCACCTGAAATTCTATTTGAAGATTATGGTACTGGAAAATTAGTTAATGGTAAAGCCACTATAACTTTAGATCCATTATTAAGTAAGTCTATTTTTGTTTCAGACAAATTTCCACTTAAGGTATTTATACAATTAGAAGGAGATTGTAACGGAGTTTTTGTAACCAATAAATCTCAAACAGGATTTACTGTAATCGAATTAAATAATGGAAATTCAAATGTTCCATTCTCATGGCACATAGTAGCTAACAGAGCAGATTCTTTAAATTCCAACGGCGAGGTTTCATCTAAGCATGTAGGAGTAAGGTTTCCAATTGGACCTCAGCCATTAAAACCAACGAGAACTACATCTCAATCTCATTCAAAAGAACATAAAAATTAAATTTCATCACAGCTTAATTATAACTAATCACAAATATTTGTATTTAAGCTATTTAGTGTCTGTTAAGTAGGATAATACTCACTATTCGATTACATTTATTATTATAAATGATAATTGAAGTTAAATGAACCTACTAAAACTCAACGTTTCAATTTTTATTGGTTTGCTGTTCTCTATGTCTGTATTTTCGCAAGTAGGGATAAATACAGATTCACCTGCAGAAGATTCTATTTTAGATATTGAAAGTACAGATAAAGGAATTTTAATCCCAAGAATCAACCTTCCAGATGCAAACTCTATTTCACCAATTACTAATATTCCAGAAGGAAATTCTGAAGGATTGTTAGTTTACAATACCAATCCAGGAAATGAAGGTTTTTACTTTTGGAAAGACAATAAATGGAATGGTATTTCTGGTAATACTATTGGAGATATTAAAAATGGTTTTCAAATAGAAGATCACGGTGGCTGGTATATTTTAGATGGACGCTTAATTTCTTCATTACCACCAAAGGCACAGGCTCATGCCGAAGCAATTTTTGGAGTTACTGCAACTAATTTACCTGATGCAACCGATAAATTTTTGAAAGCCAAAAATGGTTCAGAAACATTAGCTAGCACAGAAGGAAGTAATACAGTTTCAATTACACAAGCTAATTTGCCAAATTATAATTTACCAACAGCAACTACAGATGTTAAAGGTGATCATGGTCACCAATATCAAGATAAAGGAAGTGATGAGATTGAGGTTGTTGTAGATTTAACCTTTGGTGATATAATGCTTACAGTTGCAGGTATAATAAATGTAAATTTAGGACCATTACTATCAAGTGGTACAGAAATTTATACAGAACAAGTTGCAAATAAAAATTCAGTATCAAGAAACACAGCAAGCGAAGGCAATCATACTCATGAAGTTGTTGTCAATTCTGGAGGATCTAACGAACCTCTAAACAATGTGCCTTCTAGTTTAATCACTAACGTTTTTGTATATCTGGGTGAGTAGATACATGCTTTTTAATGTATAGATTCATATTCACAACACAATTTAATACTACATCACTAGTAATTGTATTTTATCTTTAAATGTTGCATATCAGCGAGTTAACTAATATTTAACAAGCGCTTAATGTCTTGCGTATTACTTTTATACCCTTAATAAAAGTTATATATGGTTAACAATTATCGTCTTATTATAATGCTATTTATTGCATTACTTTCTAATTCAAGTTGGTCTCAAGTAGGTATTAATACAACTACGCCAAATAACGGATCTCTGTTAGATGTAGATGCAAGAGATAAGGGCATTTTAATACCCAGAATAAATATTACAGACCTTTCAAACATAGCTCCAATTGCAGGTTTGGCAAATGCTTTAGAAATATCTTCTGCTGAAAGTTTATTAGTATATAATACTAACACAAGTACAGGAAAAGGTTTTCATTATTGGGATGGTACAACTTGGATTCCATTGGGTGATAAAAATTTAGGAAAGGATGATTTAACACAGTCAGAAGAGCCTAGAACCTATGATATGAACGGTGAAGACCTTAATTTTACTAATGGTGCTTTTGGTATAAATACACCAAATCCTGACGGTGCTTTTGAAGCCACAAGTACAGAAAATTATAATGCATATACGTTTACACAAGACAACAGCTTAACTGGAGAAAAAGATGTCTTTACTATAGAAGATCAAGATGTAGGTGGTGGAGGTCAAGACCATAGCTCTGTTTTGAAAGTTTTAAAGAGCGGAAATATTAATACTGGTGATAATGGTTTTAGCTTAATTGAATTAGCAAATACAGGAACAAATCCTGGAAATAATAAATATTGGATCTCTGGTCGTACTACAGATGAAGGCGCTCCACTTTGGGGCGTAGATGTTACAGATAATGATTATTGGTCTGATGGCGGAATTACACTTGGAGTTACAACCAACTCTAATGGCACCTACTCAAATGGAAATTTCAGGGTGAATAATAATGGAGATGTAGGAATTAAAAATACAAATCCTCAAGAAGCATTGCATATTTCTGGAGCAAACGAAACAATTAGAATAGAAAGTCTGAATGAAGCTAATAATAACATAAATATTAATTCAATTCCCGAACCAGTTTATGTTGATAACGAAGGAAATTTGATTTTACAACCAACACTAACTCAAGTGTACATGGATCAAAATAATTTAAATTTTCTTGGGAATGGTGTATTTATGGAAACTACTGGTGCGAGGATCACTCAGCTTGTATTTTCAACGACAATTACACTTTTAGAAAGCTCTTTAGTAAATATTACATATTCACTACCAACTATTATTACTCCATTTGGCGAATCTTCAGGTATTATTCAAGACGGTCATCCACGTAATTTTAGAAGTTATATTAGAGTAGGTACAGATGCAAATGATGCATTGGCAAACGATTCAGATAGGTATGGTTATGCATCTGCTATATTTGTAAACGATGAAAATGAAAGCGGAGGAAATATATCAATAAGTAATGGATGGTATTATATTGTAGGTAATGGATTTGTAGAACTGCCAGCAGGTACACATACTATACAATTAATGGGTGAAATTATAGGAGGAGATTTTGGCTTTAGGGCTACTTTTGGTACTTCAGATTATGAAAGATTTCAAGTTATTGTTCATCGCTAAAATTTATTAATACTTCCAAAACCTCCAAAGTCCTCTATTGTTTAAATATGATAAATTTGCTTCATTAGTGTAGGCTTCTCTTTCAAAGCTAATATTTTTATAGGCAATGAGCCTGTTTCCATATTTATACCACTTCAGTAAAAACTCAACAGCATACCATACATAAAAAAAGACAATCAATAACTCAAGCTGTTGTCTTAAATGTATGCGCTCATGATTTAAAAGTATTGGATCATTTTTAAGAGAATTACTCCTTAGTATTATAAATGGCCAAAGGGTAATCCCATTAAATCCTTCGCGTAAAAGAAATCGATTTACAATCACAAACATAAGTTCAAGATAAGAATCTTATTTTTGTGTTGAAAGAACACAACAGATGCAATTTAAAAAGCGAATACCTATTGAAGATGGAGATTATTATCTAACTCCAGAAGGCTACAAGTGCTTTACAGAACAATACCATTTAAAAAGAGGTTACTGTTGTGAAAGTGGCTGCCGCCATTGCCCATATGGATTCAATAAAACTAAAATAGATCATAAATAAAGACACCCTAAATCTTATATCTAAAGACCAACACACAATATGACTTTTAAAAACGAAATTTTACAAGGGATACCAGAACACTTACCTGCACCTAAACATTATGATGCAACAGTTAACCATGCACCAAAACGAAAAAAAATTCTTACTGCAGATGAGGAAAAGTTAGCTCTTAAAAATGCCCTTCGTTATTTTGAAGCCAAACATCATAAAACACTGCTTCCTGAGTTTAAACAAGAGTTAGAGAAATATGGTCGTATATACATGTATAGGTTTCGTCCAGATTATAAGATTTATGCAAGACCGATAGAAGAGTATCCAGGTGAGAGTGAGCAAGCAAAGGGTTTAATGTTAATGATACAAAACAACCTAGACCACGCAGTAGCACAACACCCACACGAATTAATTACTTATGGTGGTAATGGTGCGGTATTTCAAAACTGGGCACAATATAGGTTGGTTATGCAGTATCTGGCAACTATGAATGATGAGCAAACTTTGGTAATGTACTCTGGGCATCCGTTAGGATTGTTTCCCTCTCATAAAGAAGCACCACGTGTTGTAGTTACCAATGGTATGATGATCCCTAATTACTCGCAACCAGATGACTGGGAAAAGTTTAATGCATTAGGCGTTACGCAATATGGTCAAATGACGGCAGGAAGTTATATGTATATTGGTCCTCAAGGTATTGTTCACGGTACAACGATTACAGTACTTAATGGCTTCAGAAAAATAAATAAAGAAACTAAAGGTGGTTTATTTGTTACATCTGGTTTAGGAGGAATGAGTGGTGCACAACCAAAAGCAGGTAATATTGCAGGATGTATAACAGTTTGTGCAGAAGTTAATCCAAAAGCAACACATACAAGGCATTCGCAAGGTTGGGTAGATGAGGTAATAGATGATTTAAATACATTATCTCAACGTGTTGTAAACGCAAAGCAAAACAAGGAAACGGTATCTATAGCATATCAAGGAAATATAGTTGAAGTTTGGGAGCATTTTGATAAAGAAAATATTACTATAGATTTAGGAAGCGATCAAACTTCCCTGCACAATCCTTGGGCTGGTGGCTACTATCCAGTTGGTTTAACTTACGAAGAAGCTAACAATTTAATGGCTAATAAACCAGAGGCTTTTAAGGAGAAAGTTCAAGAAAGCCTTAAAAGGCAAGCTAAAGCAATTAATAAACACACAGAGAAAGGAACATATTTCTTTGATTATGGCAATGCATTTTTACTTGAAGCTTCTAGAGCAGGAGCAGATGTCATGTCAACTGAAGCTAATAAAGAATTTAAATACCCGAGTTACGTTCAAGATATAATGGGGCCAATGTGCTTCGATTATGGTTTTGGACCATTTCGTTGGGTTTGTGCTTCAGGAAAGTCAGAAGATCTTCAACAAACAGATGCTATTGCAACTAAAGTTTTAGAGCAATTAATGAAAGAGGCTCCAAAAGAAATACAGCAACAAATGCAAGATAATATAACTTGGATAAAAGGTGCTCAGGAGAATAAATTAGTTGTGGGATCTCAAGCCAGAATTTTATATGCAGATGCTAACGGCCGTATGAAAATAGCAGAAGCTTTTAATACTGCAATTAACAATGGCGAAATTGGTCCAGTTATTTTAGGAAGAGATCATCATGATGTTTCTGGGACAGATTCACCGTATCGTGAAACCTCGAATATATATGATGGTAGTCGTTTCACAGCAGATATGGCTATACATAATGTAATTGGAGATAGTTTTAGAGGAGCCACTTGGGTTAGTATCCATAATGGTGGTGGTGTAGGTTGGGGAGAAGTTGTTAATGGTGGCTTTGGTATGCTTCTTGATGGTAGTAAGGAGGCTGCAAATAGGTTACGTTCTATGTTATTTTGGGATGTTAATAATGGGATTGCAAGACGATCTTGGGCTCGTAATGATGAAGCGATTTTTGCTATAAAACGAGCTATGGAAAGTGAACCAAACCTTAAAGTTACATTGCCAAATTTAGTAGACGATCATTTGCTTAATTCGTTATAAATATCACTATTAAAAACATTACCATTATGAACTCATTTAAACTATTAGTTTTAGGAGTCTTTGTATTAGTATTATCGTCTTGTAGCAGTGTTCGTGTTGCTGCAGATTATGATAAAGATGCAAACTTTGATTCTTACAACACTTTTGCCTTCTTTAAGCCTGGCATTGATAAGGCTGAAATTAATGATATAGACAAGAAACGTATTTTACGTGCTATTGAAGCAGAACTTACTGCTAAGGGCTTTACTAAATCTGAAAATCCTAATATGCTTGTAAGCATATTTACAAAGACTAAGGAAAATGTAAACATTTATAATAATAACTTAGGCTATGGTGGCTGGTATGGTTGGGGATGGCAACCATTTTATTGGGGTACAGGTTACAACACTGTTAGCTCTACCACAGAAGGTACTTTGTATATAGATTTTATAGATGCAGATCGTAAAGAGTTAGTATGGCAAGGTATGGGCTCTGCAGCTTTAGTTAACTCAAATAATATTGAACGTAAAGAAGAGCGTATTAAAGAAATAGTAAAGGAAATTATTGAAAGATATCCTCCAGGTAGTTATAAAAACTAATCTTAGTTTGTAATACCTATACTAAAAGAGTAAAATACTCGGCTTTAAAAAGTCGGGTATTTTTTTGGATTTAATTTATAATATTAGATGTAGAGAAAATAGTTAAGACCAAAATGTAAGTCGTTCTGAATCTAATTTAATAAATATAAAAAGTAAAATTGTGAAACCCCAAAGACCACTACCACCATAGCTGAAAAAAGGAAGAGGTATACCAACTGTAGGAAATATGCCAGTAACCATACCAATATTAACCAAAAAGTGAACAAATAAAATACCAGCTACGCTATAGCCATAAATTCGATTAAATTGTCTTTTCTGCCGTTCTGCTAAGTAAATTATCCGCAGTAAAAGCGCAACAAATAATACAACAACTAAGGTACTTCCTAAAAATCCCCATTCTTCACCAACAGTACTAAAAATATAATCTGTATGTTGCTCTGGAACAAAGTTTCCTTTTGTTTGTGTGCCTTCTGTCCAACCACGACCAAACCAACTTCCGCTACCTATAGCAATTTCACTTTGGTTGGTATTGTAACCAATACCCTTACTGTCTACTTCTTTTCCTAATACAATATTAAAACGGTCTCTATGACGTTGTTCAAATACGTTATTAAAAATGTAGCTTACAGAATAGGCTAACCCTACAGCAATAATGAGCAAACCTAAGTAATGAGAAAGTTTTGGCTTTCGTTTTCTATTAAATAAAAAGATTAAAATTAAAAGGGTTGCTGTACAGATAGAAACCATTAATGGTCCTATTAGCAATGTGGTTACAAATAAAGTTATTGCAGAAATACCAACGGCTAAATAAACACCACTTAAACCTTCTCTATATAAAGGGAAGAAAAATGCTGCGTAAACCAAAGCACTGCCAGGATCTGGTTGTGGTATAATAATTAAAGCCGGTAAAGCAATAATTACAAAAGCCTTTAATTGGTGTTTTATGTTCTTTACATTAGTTTCAATATCACTAATATATTTAGCGAGTGCTAATGCTGTTGCAGCTTTGGCAAACTCACTTGGTTGTAAGCTGAAACTACCGAAACTATACCAAGAGGTAGCTCCAGATATGGTTTTACCAAAAACAAATAATCCTATTAAAGAGAGTAGTGCTATTATATAAATAACCCCAGAAAACTTCTCATAAAACTTAGCCTCTATACTTAACATGATTATGATAAGAAATACACTAAGAATTATAAATAAGAGTTGTTTGCCGTATGGCTGTCCTAAGTCCAAATAACCAGTGGCAGCGTCACTTAGGGATGCGGAGTAAATATTTCCCCAACCAAAACCAACAAGTACAAAGAATATGAGTATTGTAATCCAATCAAAATTAGCGATACTTCTAAGCATTACTGATTTATTTTAAATGGTTCTCCACTAACTGGTTTTGCGTACTCGTCTTGCAAACTATTTTCTAAAACCCACTTCTCTAAATCGGTTCTTGTAATTTCACCTTTCAAATACTTTTCGATAAGTAAACTTGCTATTCTACCAGCATAGCGTGCGCCCCAATATCCATTTTCAACGAGAATAGCTAAGGCTATTTTAGGGTTTTCTTTAGGTGCAAATGCGATAAATACACTATGATCTGTTAGTTGAGTTTTCTTACCATCAATTTTTGTAAAATTCTCAGCAGTTCCTGTTTTTCCGCAGATTTCAATTCCTGGAACTTTAAGAAAATTAGCAGTTCCGTAGTTATATACATCATGTAAACCTTCAATAACCGGTTCAAAATTCTCTGGTGAAACTGTGGTGTATTTTTTTTCTGTGTAGTTGCTATCTTCAATAGGTTTTCCATTTACCTCTTTAAGTATATGTGGCGTGTAAAACCATCCTCTATTAGCAATAGCAGCCATCATATTGGCTAATTGTATAGGACTCATTAATACTTCACCTTGCCCAATTGCATTAGATAGTGTTGCTGTAGCATACCATTTGTAGGTAGGATACCTATAGGCACGATTATAAAAATATGAATCTGGTACTAATCCTTTTTTGCCTATTGGAAGATCTGTTCCTAAGTAATTTCCTAAACCAAAACTTGACAAATGTTTCTTCCATCGGTCTATACCTTCTTGTGGTGTATCATACTTTTCAATAGTTCTTCGATAAACATTCGCAAAATATGCATTACAAGAATTTGCAATTCCAGGTACCATAGATAAAGGAGATGCATGACTGTGACAACCCATATGGCCACGTTTACCATAAGAATATCCCATATGACAGCTAAAACGTTCTTTAGTGTCAACCACATTTTCTTCTAAGCCAATAAGCGCTGTTAAAGCTTTAAAAGGTGAGCCTGGCGGATACTCTCCTTGCAAGCCTCTGTCAAACAATGGTTTAGATATGCTGTCGTAATATAGTTTGGTGTAATTTCTAGATCGTTTTCTTCCCACTAGCATAGAAGGATCGTAATTTGGAGCAGTAACTAGAGCTAATATCTCACCAGTAGAAGGCTCGATAGCCACAATACCACCTCTTTTATTTACCATGAGTTGTTCTGCATAGTCTTGTAACTTAGAGTCTATAGTAATAGTTAGGTCTTTACCTTTTACAGGTAACGTGTCATATACGCCTTCTTTGTAAGGCCCAATATCTCTATTAAACCTATCCTTCTGAATATATTTTACACCCTTTTTTCCGCGTAAAATTTCTTCGTATTGCTCCTCTACACCTTGTTTTCCTATTAAATCTCCAGATTGGTAATATGGGTTTTTCTTTATGTCACCATTATTAACCTCTGCAATATATCCTAAAACATTAGCTGCATCATCTATTTTGTAATCTCTAAGTGAACGTTTTTGAATATAGAACCCCGTAAATTTCCTCATTTTTTCCTGAAGAAAAGCATATTCTTTTTTGGTGAGTTGAGGTACGACTACCGAAGATAATCTTGGAGACCAAATTTTAGCTTTTGTAAGGCGTTCTTCAAGTTGGTCTTTTGTAATACTTAAAATATTACAAAGCTCTAGTGTGTCGAAAGGCTTTACATTTCTAGGAATAACCATAACATCATAAGATGGCTGGTTGGCTACTAATAGCTTTCCGTCCCGATCAAAGATATAACCGCGTTGTGGGTAATCATAAACAACCTTTAACGCATTGTTTGCCGAAAGTGCCTGAAATGAATCATCGAAAATTTGCAGGTAAAATAATCGTCCTAAAAAAACGAAACCTGTTATGATTATGATGCTAAATAGTAAGAGTTTTCTCAAGTTCTTTTTTTGCTAAAAAGTGTTGTTGTTATAATTATGACGAGTATGCTAAATACTCCTGAAAACAACGTGTTTTTCAATATGCTTAGTATATGGGAAGCATTGAAAATTTCCAAAGAAAATAGTGTTAAATGATGTACAAGTACCATTAGGGTAATGTACGTAAGTCTTGACCCAAATGGTGTTTTGCTGAATTTTAAGGTTTGGTAATCATAACTTAAACCAAATGAGAACCTTAGGATAAGTGGCCTTACGTATGCCATTAGCAGACATGCGCAAGCATGCATTCCTCCAGAATCTTCAAACATGTCCACAGTTATACCTAATAGGAAACTAAAGAATAACAAGCGAGTTTGATTAATACCTGCAGGTAATAATATGATGAATAAAATATATAGGTAAGGATTTATATACCCTAAAAAATTAATGTCATTTAACAATAATACCTGTAGTAAGATTAAAACCACAAAACGGACAATATGTATAAATGGATTATTCATTTAATATTGTTGAGTTTTTAAGTGAATCTAATTCTGGTTTCATTAAATTTTCAATAACATATACAGGACCTATGCCAGTCATGTCGTTAAAGAGTTCAACATTAATTTTATAGTAACTTTTACTTTGGTCTAAACTAAAGTCGCTGATTTTTCCTACAGGAATACCTTTCGGAAAAATTGATGAGTTACCTGAAGTTATAATAGTATCACCAACTTTTACAGGTGCTAATCTACCAACATCTATAAGTTGAGCTTTGTAAGGAGACTCGCCATTCCAACTTAATGTTCCAAAATGGTCAGATTTTTTTAAACCTACATTAATTTCAAGGTTGCTGTTTAATATTGAAATAATTCTAGAATAGTTAGAAGATGTGTTTTCAATAATCCCTAATAAACCATTTGGTGTAATTACACCCATATCTGGTTTAATGCTATCTTTTTGTCCTTTGTTTATAAGAATATAATTGTCCTTTTTTGAAAAGCTATTGGCAATTACAGTAGCATTATAAAATTTATAAGGTGAGTTATAGGTTGCAGTATCAGTAAAACTTGTGTCTATAGGTATAGATTTAAATCGTTCTAACTGCAATCGTAATTGCTGGTTTTCTTTTACTAATGTTGTATTTACGTCTCTAAGATTAAAGTAAGAATCTATAGATGATCCAAAACCAAAAACATTGCCACTTAAAAAGTTGGTAGAGCTTATCCATTTACTTTTATGATAGGAGTGAGACTCAACAGTAAACGCTAATGATATAGCAAACAAGAAAAGAAACAGCAAGGTATTTTTGTTCCGAATAAGGAAGCTGAGTATTTGCTGCATAAGGTTTGTTTTTTATTTAAGAAGTACGCCTTTGTATCTGCTTAAATTTTTTAGTGTTATACCTGTTCCTCTAACTACAGCACGTAATGGGTCTTCTGCAATATACACAGGTAAGTCTGTTTTTTGTGATAAACGTTTATCTAAACCACGTAACATAGAACCACCACCTGCAAGATAAATACCAGTATTGTAAATATCTGCAGCAAGTTCTGGAGGCGTTTGCCCTAAGGTTTCCATCACAGCATCTTCAATTCTAAGAATAGATTTGTCTAATGCTTTAGCTATTTCTCTATGAGAAATTTGTACTTGCTTAGGTTTACCAGTTAATAAATCACGGCCTTGCACGCTCATATCTTCTGGTGGCACCTCTAAATCTTCTGTAGCAGCACCTATTTGTATCTTAATTTTTTCTGCAGTACGTTCTCCAACATATAAGTTATGCTGTGTACGCATATAGTATACAATATCATTTGTAAATACATCTCCTGCAATTTTTACAGATTTGTCACAAACAATACCACCAAGAGCTATAACTGCAATCTCTGTGGTACCACCACCTATATCTACAATCATATTTCCTTTTGGTTGCATAATGTCTACACCAATACCTATAGCGGCTGCCATAGGTTCGTGAATAAGATATACTTCTTTACCCTTAACACGTTCTGCACTTTCCTTAACCGCTCGCATTTCTACCTCTGTTATTCCAGAAGGAATACAAATAACCATTCTTAAATCTGGGCGAAAGAACTTTTTCTTTAATGCAGGTATTTCTTGAATAAACATTTTTATCATCTGTTCACTCGCATCAAAATCTGCAATAACACCATCTTTTAATGGGCGTATTGTTTTAATGTTTTCGTGGGTCTTTCCTTGCATCATTGCAGCTTCACGTCCTACGGCAATTATTTTGCCACTAGTGCGGTCTCTTGCTACTATTGACGGGCTATCTACAACAACTTTGTCATTGTGAATAATGAGTGTGTTTGCAGTTCCAAGGTCAATTGCAACTTCTTCAGTTAGAAAATCAAAAAGTCCCATTTATGTGTTGTGGTTAAGAAATTTCGTAAATGTATAAAATTTAGTGTTTAAAATGGCGTGTTCCTGTCATTACCATAGCTATTTTATGGTCATTACAGTAATCTATGCTTAATTGATCTTTTATTGAACCGCCAGGTTGTATAACGGCAGAAATTCCTGCTTGGTCTGCAATCTCTACACAATCTGGAAAAGGGAAAAATGCATCACTTGCCATAACCGCACCATCTAGTTCAAAATCAAAGCTTTTTGCCTTTTCAATACTTTGTCTTAAAGCATCTACTCTTGAGGTTTGTCCTGTACCGCTTGCACATAATTGCTTGTTCTTAGCTAGTACTATGGTGTTACTCTTTGTGTGTTTGCATATTTTTGAGGCAAACAATAAATCTTCTATTTGTTCTTCGGTTGGCTTTATGTCTGTAGCATAGCTAAAGTTTTCTTTAGCATCTGTTATATGATCTCTGTCCTGCACTAAAGCACCATTTAAACATGTTCTTACAATGGTTTCAGGTAGTTTAGCTTCTTTTTGAATTAATAAAATTCTGTTTTTCTTACCCTTTAAAACTTTTTCTGCATCTTTTGAAAAGTTTGGTGCTATAACAACTTCACAAAATAGTTTATGAATTTCGTTTGCAGTAGCCACATCAATCTCACTATTACTAATTAAGATACCACCAAATGCAGAAACAGGATCTCCAGCTAGCGCATCTTTGTAAGCATTAAGCACTGTATCTCTTTGTGCAATACCACAAGCATTATTATGTTTTAAAATAGCAAATGTTGGCGCATCTCCATTAAACTCATTCATAAGGTTAACAGCAGCATCAACATCTAATAAGTTATTATAAGATAATTCCTTACCGTGAAGTTTATCAAACATTGCATCAAAATCTCCGAAGAAAAATCCTTTTTGGTGTGGGTTTTCCCCATAACGCAATGCTTTACCTTTTGTTTCGCTAATCTTTAATGCTGGCACATCGTGTTCGCTATTGAAATAATTAAAGATAGCCGAATCATAATGAGACGACACATTAAATGCTTTACCAGCAAAACGCTTACGGTCTGCTAAAGTAGTTTCGCCATTTCCATTAGAGATGACATCTAAAAACTCTGAATAATCTTCCATAGAAGATACACAAATAACATCTTTAAAGTTTTTAGCAGCAGCACGAATAAGTGAAATACCTCCAATGTCAATTTTTTCGATAATATCCTGCTCGCTTGCACCAGATGCAACCGTTTTTTCAAAAGGATATAAATCAACTATAACAATATCTAATTGAGGAATGTCAAACTCTGTCATTTGTGCCACATCACTCTCGTTGTCTTGTCTATTTAAAATACCACCAAATACTTTTGGGTGCAATGTTTTAACTCGACCTCCTAAGATAGATGGGTATGAAGTCACATCTTCTACAGCAACACAGTTTATACCTAAACCTTTTATAAATTTCTCTGTACCACCTGTAGAGTATATGGTAACGCCTAGGTCGTTTAATTTTCTAACAATTGGTTCTAAACCTTCTTTATGAAAGACAGATATTAATGCTGATGTTGCTTTTTTTGTGTGGCTCATTGTGGTTTGTTTATTAAAGGTGCAAAAATACCATTTTGATGCAGTAATTTATAACCTAAAAGGGTAATTAATTTCACAAATTTGTAACAAGTTATTAAGACAGGCGTCAAATGTATGTGCTGCGTGTTTTTGTCTACAAGTTGTAGGACTTAATTAAGCCAATTTTTTAATAAAACTTGAGTAACTTACACTTATGTTAATCTATTTTAGAGTCTTAAAAGAAAGCTTCAACTTTGCTATAAATGCATTGCGTAATAATATGTTACGTACATTCTTGTCGTTACTTGGTGTAACAATAGGAATCTTTTCTATCATTGGAGTTCTTGCAGCGGTTGATTCTTTAAAACAAGAAATTACAGGAAGCTTAAGCTCTTTAGACAATAGCACAATGTATGTAATGCGTTTTTCTTTTGGTCCTACAGAAATACCACAATGGAAACGAGAGCAATTTCCAGATGTTACATATGAAGAATACCAATACCTTAAGAGAAATGTATCGGATATTGAAGCTATTACCTATACATTAAACGTAGCTCCAGAAACTTTAAAATATCAAGATAACTCGGTTTCTAGTGTAAATCTAGCACCAGTAACAGATGAGTATTATGATATTGAAGCATTGCAAATTGCAAAAGGGCGCTTTTTTAATGAACAAGAATCTAATTCTGGCTCACCAGTTATAGTTATAGGAGATGAGATTGCAAACAACCTCTTTGGTAATTTTGATCCTATAGGAAAGCAAATTAGAGTTTATGGCCAAAAGCTTACCGTAGTTGGTGTTCTTAAAAAAGAAGGTTCAGGACTTTTTGGAGATAGTAAGGATACAGCAGCTATGCTACCTGTTAACTTAGTAAGGCGTGTTTTTGGAGACAATAACAAATCTGTTTTTCCTGCAATAATTCTGAAACCTGAATCTGGTGTAGATATTCCAGAATTTACAGCGCTCTTAGGACAGCAAATGAGACGTAAACGTGGCTTAAAACCAGATGAGATAGATAACTTCTTTGTAAACCAACTTCAGGGTTTTGCAGATTTTATAGATAATATAACTGGACAGATGAATATTATTGGTCTCATTATCTCTGGCTTTTCACTTTTAGTAGGAGGTTTCGGGATTGCCAATATTATGTTTGTAAGTGTAAAGGAGCGTACCAACCTTATTGGTATTCAAAAATCTCTTGGAGCTAAAAACAGATTTATATTGTATCAATTTTTATTTGAAGCTGTTATCTTGGCTGTAATAGGAGGCCTAGTAGGACTCTTTTTTGTGTGGATAATATCTTTAATCGCCTCTAGCTTTACAGGAGATTTTGAGTTTGTACTTTCTCCATTTAACATGTTTATAGGTACAGCAATATCTGCCGTAATTGGCTTAGTTTCTGGTATTGTGCCAGCAGTTTCAGCATCTAAATTAGATCCTGTTGAAGCTATAAGAACTGGAATGTAAAATGTGATTGAGGTTTTAAGCCTCTAAGAGTTCAGCAACTTTTTTGTTTACCCATACCAAGAAATCTGTATCTGCATCTGTAAAGGGATCTGCAGTATGGCTATCTATATCTATCTGGCCAATATTTTCGCCATTTACAAATAAAGGAATCACTATTTCTGCCTTCACAAATATGCTGCAAGCAATATAGTTGTCTTGAGCCTTAACATCTGGCACTACAAAGTTTTCGTTAGAGACTGCAACTTGACCGCAAATACCTTTGCCAAACGGAATTATTGTATGATCTGTTTCCTCACCAGCATAAGCGCGTAATTTTAATTCTGGTTTATCGCCATTTTTAAAATAAAAGCCTACCCAATCATAGTAGTCTACTTTAGACTCTAACGCTTCACAAATTTGTGTAAGACGATGGTCTACAGATAAATTTTTATTATCAATAATGGTTTCAACTTCTAATTTTAAGTTGTCTAATATATTTGTAGAAACAGATGTACTCATTTGTAATAATTATGTTTTAATTTGCGACACTATGCGCGAACTATTTGGCAAATATAAGTCGGTAATCCGTTTTATCCTTACGTTTTTAGGGAGTTATTTTTTACTTGCTTTAGTATATCAAGGGTATTTAAAATTTGGAGCATCAGACGTGTATTATCCAGATTACATAACCCATTTGGTAGCACAGCAAAGTGAAGCTGTAATTAATGCTTTTGGATATGAGTCTGTTGTGGAGCCACATCCAGATGAAGCTTCAATGAAATTGTATATAAATGGAAACTATTTAGCACGTGTTGTAGAAGGTTGTAATGCCATTAGTGTTATGATTCTTTTTGTTGCTTTTATCATTGCATTTTTTGATACTTGGAAAAGTACACTGCTTTACATTTTAGCAGGTACAGCATTAATTTATGGGCTTAATATTTTTAGAATTGCATTCCTATGTATAGGTATTTTTGAGTATCCTGAACAGTACCATTTACTGCACGGGATATTGTTTCCATTAGTTATTTATGGTATTGTTTTTTTACTATGGCTAGTTTGGGTAAATAGGTTCTCTAGAAAGAAAGTTAACACATGAAAACACTTATAAAGCTAGTTTGTATAGGTTTCTTGTTAGTTTGCTTGGCAGCAATTCGCTTTTTTGAAACTAGTTTGTTTTATGATCCGTTGCTTAACTTCTTTCACAGTGATTATTTAAAAGGTGTAACACCGGAGTTTCATTTTGGTAAACTAGTAGGTTATACAATACTTAGATTTTTATTAAATACTGCAATTTCATTACTTATTCTTTATGTAGCATTTAAAGACAGCAGTGTATTAAAATTTTCTGCACTTTTATATACAATAGTATTTGTTGCTTTAATTTCTGTGTTTTGTATTATGTTATTGCAAATAGAGCAGATAGATAATTTTATGCCATTGTTCTATGTTCGTAGGTTTTTAATACAGCCTGTTATGGTAATATTATTATTACCTGCATTTTACTATTACAAGCGGCAGCACGATTAGAAAATCTATATCTTTGTAAGAAAAACACGTATCTATGAAACGCAATTCTTACTTAGTATTAGCTTTAGGTTTATTTTTGGTTATGTCTTGTAAAAACAACTCTAAAGACACAGATACTCCAGAAACTGTAACAGTAAATACTACAGCAAAAGAAATACATAAGGCAGCACCAACTACGGTTGAGTTTTCATCAGATGAGGTTGCTATAGCTTATAGCGGCTATAATGCCATTAAGACAGCCTTGGTAAATACTAATTTTTCTGAAGCAAAAAGCAAAGCAGAAACATCTTTAGATACCCTAAGAAAGACAGAGTTAAAATCTGGTTATATTGATGCATTAGCATTATTAGCTGTTGAAGATAATATAGATGGTCAAAGAGAAGCGTTTGAAGCGGTTACTCAAGAAATGACCAATTTAGTTGAAGGGAACATAGCAACTGGTAAATTATATTACCAATACTGTCCTATGGCATTTAATAACAAAGGTGCTTATTGGTTAAGTAATGAGGAAGCAATACGTAATCCTTACTTTGGAGATAAAATGCTTAAATGTGGATTGGTAGAGCGTGATATTGAATAACTATTCGCGAAGACTGGAAAACATCTCTTAGCAAATTAAACATGTTTCTAGTACATAATGTACGGATATAGTGCGTTCTTTTATTAGACAATATTAAAGTTAATTGGAGCACCGTTATTTCATCGATATTATAGTTAAATTATAGCTAAAGCATATACAAGCAGTCTTGGTTCCCTCGTACATTTATACTGTTTTTAAAACCGTACTATTATGGGAACACAAAAGCAATCTATGAAGCCACAACCTAAAAAGGCACAGCCTAAAAAAGTTGAAACAAAGGCTCCTCAGGTTACTTCTAAGAAGAAGTAATTTTTGAGTATACCTAACCACATGTTAGGTGCAATTTAAAAGACAGAATATACTGTACAGGTCGCCTTAAAAAAGCGGCCTGTTTTTTTATGTGTTAAAAGTTCATAAACAAGTATTGTAACTAGCGTTTTTTAGAGTTTAATGCCACCATTATGGTTTATATTTTATTGCATTTTTAATACAAAATACATTTATAATTAACTGAAATACAATTAGTTGTGGAGTTTTTGTTAAATTTTATGTCAAGATATACAAAGCATTGGTTTTTGATATAAATTCGTACCCTCAAAACAGATAACTAATTCCTGTTTTACTACATTTGAAAACTAATTTTAGATTCGGGCTTAAAGGATTCTTGAAGTCAACCTCAAAAGCTGTTCATCGTCTTGAACACCGAAATCTCCAGGCGACTTCCTTGGTTTTCATACCGTCATTTATAATGGCGCTATCATTCTTTTTACCCCATACAATATTTGAATACCGACTCTAAATTCTCCTTATATTTTTAGAATAGTTTCACAGTATCTTATTACACTATTATATTTAAAACCAATAGCTTTGAGATACTTGTGTTTAGAAAACACATTTATATTGTTATTTAATCCTCTGGCAATCAGTTAGTATTGCTATAATATTCTGTAAAAGGAAATTTCACATGAAAACAAAATATATAGATCTTATAGATCAAAGCTTTTACTTCCCACAAGAAGAGTTCAAGCTAAATAAAAATAATTTAGAGTTTCACGGTATAGACCTAATGAAACTAATTTCAAAATACGGTGCGCCTTTAAAGTTTACCTATTTGCCTAAAATTTCAGACAACATAAATCGAGCTAAGGAATGGTTTAGAGTTGCTATGAAAGAGCACAATTATAAAGGGAAATATCATTATTGTTATTGCACTAAAAGCAGTCACTTTCAATACGTTTTACATGAAGCTTTAAAAAATGATATTCATATTGAAACCTCTTCGGCTTTTGATATAGATATTGTAGAAAGTTTAAAAGAACAAGGCAAGATTAAGAATGACACGTTTGTAATATGTAATGGTTTTAAAAGAGACCAGTATTTAGAAAATATTGCGCGTCTTATTAACAATGGTCACGAAAATTGTATACCAGTTATAGATAACTATGAAGAGCTAAATCTTTTAGGAGATGTTGTTACTAAAAAATACAATATTGGTATTCGAATAGCTTCAGAAGAAGAGCCAAAATTCGAATTTTATACATCTAGATTAGGTATAGGGTACAAGAATATTGTTCCATTTTACAATAATCAAATAAAAGATAACCCTCAAGTTAACCTTAAAATGTTACACTTCTTTATTAATACTGGTATTAGAGATACTGCGTATTACTGGAATGAGTTGGTAAAATGTTTAAAGGTATATGTAAGCTTAAAAAAAATCTGTCCAACATTAGACAGTTTAAACATAGGTGGTGGTTTTCCAATAAAAAACTCATTAGCATTTGAGTATGACTACCAATATATGATTAGTGAAATTATTAACCAGATTAAGCAGGTTTGTGATGAAGCCGATGTACCGGTTCCTAATATCTTCACAGAATTTGGAAGCTTTACAGTAGGCGAAAGTGGTGGTGCTATATATGAGGTGCTTTACCAGAAACAACAAAACGACCGCGAAAAATGGAATATGATTAACTCATCGTTCATTACAACAATGCCAGATACTTGGGCTATAAACAAGCGTTTTGTAATGTTAGCAGTAAATAGATGGAATGAAGAATATGAACGCGTACTTCTTGGAGGTCTTACTTGTGATAGTGATGATTACTATAACAGTGAGCAACACATGAATGCAATTTACTTGCCTAAATATAAAAAAGACAAACCGCTATATATAGGATTCTTTAATACTGGCGCTTACCAAGAAACCATAGGTGGCTTTGGAGGATTGCATCACTGCTTAATACCGCAACCTAAACATTTATTAATAGATAAGGATGAAGATGGAAACATAACAACAAGTGTTTTCTCAGGGCAACAAACCTCAGAGCAAATGTTGTCCTTACTAGGTTACGGCAATGCACAACAAACAGATAACAATAATAAATCAACAACCAATTTTGCTTCAAAAGCATATTTCTTATAATCATGAGTACAACTAAAAATTATGCAGGCATTCCAGATGAATTCGCGAATGCAGAAACTTCTAAAATCGTTCTTATTCCTGTTCCTTATGATGGTACAAGTACTTGGGGAAAAGGAGCAGATAAAGGCCCTGAGGCATTTTTACACGCTTCAGAACAAATGGAATTGTATGATATAGAAACAGAGACAGAGGTTTATAAACAAGGCGTTTATCTTGCAGATCCTGTTACAGAAAGTGAGACACCAAAAAAAATGGCTAAAGCCGTTCATGATATTACAAAAGGACATATAAAACGCAACAAGTTTGTAACCTTATTTGGTGGAGAACATTCAATATCTATAGGAGCTATAAGAGCTTTTAATGAGTGTTTTGAAGATTTAACAGTCTTACAAATAGATGCCCATACAGATCTTAGAAAGAAATATGAAGGCAGCAAATACAACCATGCGTGTGCTGTTTATGAAGCTAATGAAACTACTAACCTTATACAAGTAGGTATACGTAGTATGGACATAGCCGAAACAACAGTAATGAATAAAGACAATGTCTTTTTTGCTCACGATATGGCAACAGATGATTATTGGATGGATAATGCTGTAGAGTTAATGACAGATAATGTTTACATCACTTTTGATTTAGATGCATTCGACCCATCAATCATGCCATCTACTGGAACACCAGAACCAGGAGGATTACTTTGGTATGAGACTTTAGAATTTCTAAAAAAGGTATTTACCGAAAAAAATGTGGTAGGGTTTGATATTGTTGAGCTTTGCCCAAATAAAAATGACAAGTCTTCAGACTTTTTAGCAGCTAAACTTTATTACAAGATGCTTACATACAAGTTTGAAAACGAAGCTATCGATGCAGCTTTTGATCACGAATCTGAATACAATGCATCACAAAAAAAACAACTTTCTAACAAAACACAACACGACGATTATGAGCAATAATAAGCCAATTTCAAATTTTATTGAAAAATACTTCCTACACTTTAATGCTGCTTCTGTAGTAGATGCTGCTAAAGGGTACGAAACAAAACTTAACGAAGGCTCAAAAATGTTAGTGTCTTTGGCAGGTGCTATGAGTACTGCAGAAATCGGGAAGATATTTGCAGAGATTATACGCCAAGATAAGGTACATATCGTGTCTTGTACAGGTGCAAACCTAGAGGAAGATTTAATGAATTTAGTTGCACATAGCCACTACAAACGTATTCCTAATTACCGCGATTTAACACCTCAAGACGAATGGGATTTACTTGAAAAAGGATTAAATAGAGTTACAGATACATGTATTCCAGAAGAAGAAGCTTTCCGTAGGTTACAAGAACACATTGTGAAAATTTGGAAAGATGCAGAAGCTAAAGGAGAACGCTATTTTCCTCATGAGTATATGTACAAACTTTTACTATCTGGAGTTTTAGAGGAGTATTATGAGATAGATTTAAAAGACAGCTGGATGTATGCTGCTGCAGAAAAGAATTTACCAATAGTTGTTCCTGGTTGGGAAGACAGTACAATGGGTAACATTTTTGCAAGCTACGTATTAAAAGGAGAGCTTAAAGCAAGTACTGTAAAGTCTGGTATAGAGTACATGACATTCTTGGCAGATTGGTATACAGAAAACTCAAAAAAAGGTATTGGCTTTTTCCAAATAGGTGGTGGTATAGCTGGAGATTTTCCTATTTGTGTTGTGCCAATGCTATACCAAGATATGGAACGTACAGATACACCTTTCTGGAATTATTTTTGTCAAATATCAGACTCAACTACCAGTTACGGTAGTTACTCTGGTGCTGTGCCAAATGAAAAAATTACTTGGGGTAAATTAGATATAGATACACCTAAATTCATAATTGAAAGTGATGCTACAATAGTAGCGCCATTAGTGTTTGCATATTTGTTGGAAATGTAATGAGTTTAAGAAATTGGGGTTAGTGTACTTTAAAATTTCAGTTTTAAAAGCACAAAGCTTATTTTTAAAAGAGATAATACTAAAACCTAATCCCAATTTCCTAATACATTCAAAATTAAAAAATCTTGTTTAAGACTGAAGTTCGCTATAGTAATCAACCATCGACCTAAACTATACCATAAATAAAATGGACATAAGTAAAATTGAAAATATTGAGCTGCATTACCTCACTATTCAAGATTATGAAGCTTTAAAAGAAGCAACATTACAATCTTATGGTGGTATCCCTAATTCGTATTGGAAATTAGAGGAAATAGGAAAGCTTATATCTATTTTTCCCGAAGGTCAAGTTATCATTAAGATAGACGGTAAAATTGCTGGTTGTGCGTTATCTATCATAGTAGATTATGACAAGATTGAAAACCAGCATACCTATGATGATATTACGAGTGATCCTACCTTTAAGATTCATGACAAAGGTGGAGATGTCCTTTATGGGATAGATGTGTTTATAAAACCAGACTATAGAGGTTTGCGCTTAGGAAGACGTTTGTATGATTACCGTAAAGAACTTTGTGAAACACTAAACTTAAAAAGTATAGTGTTTGGTGGGCGTATGCCTAACTATCATTTGCACGCCGATAAATTTTCACCTAAACAATATCTAGATAAAGTAAAGCGTAAGGAGATTGAAGATCCTGTGTTAAACTTTCAAATGTCTAATGATTTTCATCCAGTACGTATTTTGAAAGGCTACTTAGAAGGTGATCAGGCTTCTGGAGAGTTTGCTGTGTTAATGGAATGGGACAACATTTATTATACAAAACCTAGCAAGGCAGTTTCAACCAATAAAAGCGTGGTGCGTTTGGGATTAATACAATGGCAAATGCGTCCTTATAATGATTTAGACGAGCTATTGCATCAAGTTGAATATTTTGTAGATAGTGTTGCTGGCTACCGAAGTGACTTTGCAGTATTTCCAGAATTTTTTAATGCGCCATTAATGGCAAAATATAATGATTTAGGTGAAGCTGAGGCTATTAGAGAATTAGCAAAGTATACAAAGGAAATTACAAACAGGTTGTCTGAGCTTGCCATATCTTATAACATAAATATTATTTCTGGAAGTATGCCAGAAGTAAAACGCAATAAGTTATATAACGTTGGTTACCTGTGTAGAAGAGATGGTAGTGTAGAACGTTATGAAAAGATACACGTTACTCCAGATGAAGCTAAAGTTTGGGGAATGCAAAATGGTAACAAGCTTAAAACCTTTGATACAGATTGTGGTAAAATAGGCATCTTAATTTGTTACGATTCAGAGTTTCCAGAACTGTCTAGGTTATTGTCCGATGAAGGTATGGATATCTTATTTGTACCATTTTTAACAGATACACAAAATGGCTATTCTCGTGTTAGGCTTTGTTCTCAAGCAAGAGCTGTAGAGAATGAGTGTTATGTTGCTATTGCTGGTAGTGTTGGTAACTTACCAAATGTTCATAATATGGATATACAGTATGCGCAAAGTGCTGTATTTACACCTTGTGACTTTTCATTTCCTAGCAATGGTATTAAAGCAGAAGCTACACCAAACACAGAAATGATTTTAGTGGCAGATGTTAATATAGATTTGTTGCGAGAACTGCATAATTTTGGAGCTGTTAAAAACCTTAAAGACAGACGTAAAGATTTTTATACACTAGAGCGTAAAAAGAAATAACACACAACCTGCAAATTTAGCTCTGGAGAGTTAATTTGTAAATTCATAGAGATTACGCAAAGTAATTTTGGGTAGCTCACTCAAATTAGTATCAAAATTTATTTTCTAGTTACTTAAATGTATAAGGTACAATCTTACCAAGTAGCACAAGGCATCAACATTAAAATGGTGCGTGCAAAGTTAAATTACACACTCTTATTTGCTGAAGCAGATGAGTTATTTTATCAAATTAACGATTACCAATACCTGTCTATTTTTCAATTTGGAATTGTAAGTTTTTTCAACGTGTCAGACACAGAGATTAAAACGATAAAACACCAAATAAAAAACTTTGGAAGAGGACACGTAAAGGATAGTCTTACTGAAGATATTGTTGTAAAAATAACGCCAAACCTTCTTAAAGTATCCTTTAATGCTGTTGAGCTGCCTAGCTTGGAAGATGAAATGATACGTTTGGTAATGTTGCATACCTCACAATCTGTAGCATTAGATAGATACTCTGAAATTACAGAAGCATTGTTAGACGAAGCTAATGTTCATAGTGAAGAACTGGAGCGAAGTGGCCGACTTAAAATTTCAAGCAAGAACTTAAAGAAATTTATTGGGAAGACGTTAAACCTTAAAAACAGGATTTCTGAAAATCTCTATATTTTCGATTCGCCAGATGTTACTTGGGAAGACGAGCAGTTAGCAACACTAGATTATCACTTAAAACAAACATTCGATTTAAAGAACAGATACTTTGCTATTGAAAAGCGTATCACCATAATAAAGGAAAACTTAGAATTGTTTAAAGGCATTTGGGACCATAGAGAAAGCAGTACTTTAGAGTGGATTATTATCATCCTTATTGTTATAGAAGTGATTGATATGTTTGTGTTGAAGTTTTTTTAAAAAGTAAAAGCCCAAATATTACATTTGGGCTTTTTAATTAAACTAAGATTAGATTATTTCTCTTCCTCAGAAGCCTTTTTTGCTTCTTCAGCTTTCTTAGACATTGTACTTTTATGAAGTTCTCTGTCTTTGTCCTTGTCTTCTCGTGCTTCTTTTAAATCGTGAGCATTTTGTACTTCAACTTGAGTTGGGAATGGTAAATCTATTCCAGCATCATCCATTGCTTTTTGTGTGTCATGTAATACTTTAGACCATGTATGAACAACGCTTGAGCGATCACTTTTTGTCCACCATCTTACTCTTATAGTTAACCAACTGTCTGCTTGATCCCAAACTAAAGTTTCAACAGGTTTTTCTGAGGTTACACCTTCAATAGAAGTAACTGTGTCTTTTAAGATTTTCATAGCTTCCATATAATTCTCATCATATCCAACACCAACGTCATATTGAGATCTTATATAATCATGTGCAGTTTTTACCTTAACAGAATTGTTATATACAGTGTTGTTTGGTATTACCACACGTTGCCCATCATAAGTAGTAATTATGGTAGATCTTACTTGAACTTTCTCAACAGTACCTTCGTAACCATTTACTTCAATCTGATCACCAATTTCAAAAGGCTGTCTTAATAAAATTAATATACCTGCCAACCAGTTTTGTAAGATATCTTGAAATGCAAATCCAATGGCTACTGAAGAAACCCCTAAGCTTGCAATTAAATCTGCCGGGCTTAAATTTGGAGCCATAATTGTCAATGCCAATGCTATACCAGCAATAGTAATAAGGTATCTTGTAAATGCACCTAATAAATCTCCAAAATTGCGTCTTCCTTTATTTTTAAGACCTCGTTTAACCAATTTGCCTATCCATCTTCCTAAGTAAAGCATGATAACGAAAACAGCAATACCTACAAGGATGTTAGGAAGCGCTTTTATAAAGCCATCTAACCAAGTATCTAATTTTTCGATTATAGATTGTGGATTTACATCTATTTCTCCAGTTTCATCTTTTGGAGTGTCTTGTAAGAGTAGTATTAATTGTGGAATGATCTTCATATATGTGTTTTCACACAAATTAATATTTTTAGATGAAGAGCACTCTTAATGAATGTTTAAAATTTGAAAGCAGCTTTTTTTTGTATTCAATTTTCAACCAAATTGAAGGCTATAATTAGGATTAAATTTAAAATGAATTTCCCTTAACTAATCAGGTTTAGATTCTATTTTAAATTTTTCAACAGCTTTTCTTTGTTCTTCTTTAACCACATATTTCTCGTGCTCCTCTTGTGCATAAAAGTCTTTTTTTCTGTTATACAAACTTTGTATGCCATCAGATTTTCCATAAATAGTCACTGTATCATTAGCAAGCATTTTAAACTCTCCCGAAGGTGAGCCATAGTATCCAGAATCCTTACGGTCTACGCCTAAAATTGTTATGCCTTCTTCTCGCAAGTTAAGTTCTTGTAATGTTCTGTTGCACATCCAGCCATCACTATCAACATTGGCTTCTATAACTTTAAAATCATCTTTTAGATGCAATACTGCAGCGTAGTCTTGTATTTCTAAATCGGTATAACGTTTCAACATTTTATTAATGATATTAGACAAGCCTCTATTTACCCATTTACTTCTCACAGCCAGCCAAATTAATAGCATCCCGATTACAATAATTAAGAGGCCATACAGCCTAGAAGCAATAGTTTCTGGCAAGACAAATGTTAAGATTAGGGAAGACATTGCAGTTACAATACCAGCATTCCCAATAAGCATAAGATTATAAATAATCTTACGCCTTACGGGATGGTTCATTATGCTTTCTGTTTCACTAGTACTCATACCAGTGCCAGTATATGCAGATCTTGCTTGAAATTTTGCGCTCTCTGTAGAAAGACCTGTATGTACTAATGCTATTGCTGCAATTTTTGTGATTAGTGCAGAAATAGATACAATTAAAAATAAAGTGACAGCAGCAATCATAATGATAATGTTTTACTAGGTACTATTTATAAGTAGCATAAATGTAAAAAATATTTATGGTGAACTAATTGTAATAGTTATATATGATTGCTTGTAAACCTATCAATTTTTAATTTTCGGGAAGTATTTCTTTCGTAGCCAAAACGATACTCTTACCAATAAGATAAGTGCGGGAACCTCAACCAAAGGCCCAATAACACCAGCAAAAGCCTGTCCAGAATTTAAGCCAAATACTGCAATAGCCACAGCAATGGCAAGCTCGAAATTATTACCAGCAGCTGTAAATGCTACAGACGCAGTTTTATCATACGATGCTCCAGATGCTTTAGTAAAGAAAAACCCAATAATAAACATTAGGGTGAAATAAATTAAAAGTGGTACCGCTATAATTAATACATCTGTAGGAATTTTTACAATGAGTTCTCCTTTAAGAGAAAACATAACTATAATAGTAAACAGAAGTGCTATAAGCGTTAATGGTGAAATCTTAGGTATAAACACTTCTGTATACCAAGTTTCTCCTTTAAGTTTCACTAATATAACACGACTTAAAATTCCCATGACAAATGGTATACCTAAATAAATTGCTACACTTTCGGCAATAGTTGCGATTGATATATTTACAATAGCACCATCAAATCCAAAATAGGGTGGAAGTACAGTTATAAAAATCCACGCATAGAAACTATAAGCAAACACCTGAAAAATGCTATTTAACGCTACTAGTCCTGCACCGTATTCGCTGCTTCCTTCTGCAAGATCATTCCAGACTAAAACCATTGCAATACATCTGGCCAAACCAATTAAGATTAAACCAACCATATATTCTGGGTAATCACTAAGAAAAGTGATTGCCAAAACAAACATTAGGATAGGCCCAATTATCCAATTGAGCAGTAATGAGGTTGTAAGAATCTTAGTGTCTTTAAACACCTTTGGTAGCAAGCTGTAATTTACTTTAGCTAGTGGCGGATACATCATTAAAATTAATCCTATAGCAATAGGGATGTTTGTAGTGCCGCTATTAAAGCTATTTACAAATTCTGGAAATGTAGGTGAAAAGTAACCTATGGCTACACCAATAGCCATTGCTACAAATATCCATACTGTTAAATATCTATCTAGGAGGCTAAGTTTTTTTGTCTGTGACATTAGGCAGTTTTTAGTTGTGTAAATACATAAAACAGTTCTGTAGCAATTTGTTTACTACGTTCTAAATACTTTTCTTCTTGTTGAGGTGTATTATCAAAAGCTTTCGGATCTTCATACGTTAATGGTAACCTTAACGCAGCACCAGCTATAAATGGGCAACCGCCATCTGCTTGTGAGCAAGTCATTATTGCAGCAAAACCACTTTCAGGATTAAACGAGTTATCCAAAGTTTTAGAAAACCCTATAATTGGATGGCTATTTTCTGAATATTTAATACTGTAAAGAGAATTTTCTGCATTAGACAAGTTCTCTATTTTAAAACCAGTATTTCGTAATGTTTCTAAAACTGTAGGGAAGAGAGCCGTAGCTTCTGTTCCTGCAGAGTAACTTGTAATGGTCTTAAAATTGAAATGTTGAGCAATAGTTTGTGCCCAAATTTGAGAGAGGTGACTCCTACGTGAATTGTGTGTACAAATAAATGTAATATTAGCTTCTTTGTTTTCCTTTAATTGCTGTTGTAAAAAGTCGGCTAGTTTGTTTAAGCCCTCTTTACGCTCTGTAGCAATTGTAGTAGTGTCTAATGTTTCTAAAAAATTAGAGATTGGTGTGTATAAAGACATGGGTTATAGGTTTTAAGATTAGCAACAGCCGCTTCCTGGTGCACAAGAGTTTTCAGCTTGTAGTTCAGACATTTTTAATTTTGGCTTCTCTTCTGGAATACCACACTGGTCTTTAGCCAAACAATCTGTTTGTGTAGTAGTTAGTTGAAATGAGTTATTTACAAACTCCAATCCAAATTTTCCAATAGTATCTCCTTGGTATTCAACCTCTATAGGCAGATTTTCATCTATCCCTAATTTAGTTTCAGAAAGCTCAATGATATGAACTAATTTTTCAGGATGTAATCTGTGATTATAATCATCTGCATTCCAAAGTTGAAAATTCACAACTTCTTCATGGCGTACAGTGCCACCACAGTCTATAAAGTGCTTAGTAACTTTTCCAACTTCTGTAACGTGAAAATGGCTAGGTACCAAGCTACCATCTGGCAACTTAAAACTAATAGTTTCTAATGTTTGTAATGCTGATTTTATTTTTGCTAAAGTCATAATATATATTTATTTGTATATTGCAATAATACGATTAATAGAATCAAATTTTTTTTAACAACAATTAGATTTTGAGACATCTTGGTTTAAAAATGTAAACATTATACTTTTCATTTTTGCCCAATTTTCTGCATCTATACAATAACAAACGCTAGTGCCTTCAACTTGACCTTTAATAAGACCTAAATGCTTAAGTTCTTTTAGATGTTGAGAAATAGTAGGTTGTGCTAACCCAATTTCTTGAACCAAGTCTCCACAAACACAGGTGTCTATCTTATACAAATGCTCAAGTATTGCTACTCTAGCAGGATGCCCAAAAACTTTTGCATATCGTGCAATTTCGTTTTGGAGATCTGTAAATATTTCTGTTTTTGCTAAACCCATTAATTATTTAATTTGTTCATTGCAATATTACGATAAATAATAATGTTATAAAACTTATTCCTAAATTTTTTACAATCGTGTTGTGTGCATTGGGGTAAATGTTGAGCTTGAAATTCAAAAAAAAACTCTAAAACTAAATAATGCTTTAGAGTTTGGAGTAGTAGTATTTAGATTGAATTACTTCAGATTGGTGTAGAACTAATTCTTTACTGCAGGTGAATTTATGTTGGCAGTATTAACTTCGACTAGTTTCAATTTTTTATAATAGGCTTCTATTCTTGAATGTGCTGTGCCATCAATCAATAAAATAACGATTAACACTGCTATAGTTGTAATGCTTATTGCTCTCCAAGTAGGTGTACTTAAAAATATTATGAGCAAGGCAGCAACTATAATTATTATAGGAATTACTTTAAAAACAATAGTTCTGTATTCTTTTAGTGTTGCTTCAGATCGTGATATTTCTGAATTTAAAAACGTTTCAGCATTTGCGTGGTATTCTTTTTCAAATTGGCTAATCCTTTGAATGTTTGTATATAATAATCCGCTACCTATAATTAGCAGTAAGATACCTGCAACCAAGGTTGGCATAATATAAGCTCTTGCAATTTCTGTTTTACCAAGTTGCCAAAACCCTATACTGGCAATTAAAAATGCAAATGCAAATAGAATAAAAAATTTAGTTGAAAAGACTTCTGCCTTCGCCCAATCTGTAGCTAGTTTTAAAAGGTCCATTGTTTAGTTTAATTTATATTTTTCTCTGTATTCTGTCGGGCTTATGCCTTCTTTCTTTTTAAATAATCGTGAAAAATAGGGTGGATATTCAAAGCCTAAATCATAGGCAACTTCAGAAATTGTCTTGTTAGGGTTTAATAATATATTCTTTGCTTCATCTATAAGATACAACTGCAAGTGTTCTGTTGAGGTTTTTCCTGTTTCTTTCTTAAGTGTATCACTCAAATAACGTTGTGAAACCGATAGTTTATCTGCAATATTCTCTATACTCGGTATTCCCTTTTCTGGTAATTGGCCAGAGTTAAAATATACATCTAATTGTTTATTAAATTGCTCCAACAGATTATTAGACAACTCTTTTCTATTTAAAAATTGCCTTTCATAAAAACGATTCGCGTATTTTAAAAGAGTGCTTAATTGCGAGATGATGATGTCTTTGCTAAATTCATCTTGGTTGTTCTGATATTCAATATCTATATTTTCAACAATCGATTCTATTTGTTTTTCCTCTTTGGGAGAAAGGTGTAAAGCTTCATTAACAGAATAGGAAAAGAAACCGTATTTTTTTAATTGTTGAGCTAATTCTGTTCCCTTCAAAAAATCTTCATGAACGTTTATTGAAAAGCCTTTCTGTTCAAAGACTACGCTATCGTCCCATTGTAAAACTTGCCTTGGAGCAATACAAATTAAAGCTCCATTTGTAAAATCATATTTAGTTCTTCCATAGTTTAAATCTCCTTCAACATATTTTTTAAAACTAATAGAATAGCAATCATTTGTTATAGGTGGCGAACTCTCTCTTGGGCAAGGTAGGTAACCGCTGCCTTTAGAGTTAAACACGCTTAACATTGGGTGCTCTGGTCGTGGTAGCCCTAAATAATCTAAATAAGATGATAATGTTTTAAAGTGTTGCATACTACTAATTTATTTCTTTTTCAGCGTTCCTAAGTTAATAACAATATTAGCTGGTCCTTCTGGAAACCAAGATCTGATTAAAAAATTAGGAATTGAACCTATAGGAATATAATCTGCATTGTAAGTAATTTTGGTTGTTGAGTCACTAATTTTCTCAAATTCATAAATTACCTTATAAGTTTTCATTCTATCAACGTCAGATTTTTTATAATCATTATTTACGGAAACTGCAGTAAAGATGAGTTTATCATCATCAATTTTAGTTCGACTTAGCTTAATAACAAGATCACTATTTGGTAATGGCCAAGGCGAATCAAAGAAATAGTAAGCTAACCATTGGTTGTTAGATATTTTTTTGAATTCTTCAGTTGTTGTTGTTCGCTCTATAAAATATTTATGATTGTCTGTAATAGAGAAATAAGCATCTAGTTCTTCAAGAGATACATTAGCAGTGGTTTGGGCAATGTAATAAAAGTGAGTTCCATTGTTCTCTTTTACTAACTCATAGTTTACAACTGTTTTTCCGTCTTTAGATTTTTCTGTAGTCCAATTTCTTTCTTGAGAAAACAATCCAAAAGAGGTTAATAGTGCTATTATGGTGATGTATTTTATGGTATTCATAATCTTAAGCTTTAGTTGAAAATAATTAAGAATTAATATTCCATTTAACGCCAGTTTCTTTTTCTGAAACTTCCCATAACTTTTTTGCCACAGTTTTATCTTTTGCATGTGGTTCTAACTTATGGGCACCTACAGGACCTTTCCAATTATTTTTACCGGTTGGACCATAAAATTCACTTTGATCTAGGTTTGGTTCTGTTGCACACATTAATTGTGGGTAAGCACCCTTTTCAGCTGATTGTACTAAAGGTGAAAATTTCATTAGCTGCCATACAAATCTTGTCATTAAACTACCGCTGGTTTTTATTAAAGAAGTTTTTGAAGCACCTGGATGACAAGCATACGCTTTTACATTAGTTATACCTGCTTTTTTAAGTCTGTCTTGCAATTCATAAACACACATGATTTGCGCTAACTTACTTTGACTATAAACACCGTTTGGGCTGTAGTTTTTATCCCAGTTTAGATCATCAAATTTAATGGTCTTAATTCCCATGTTATAACCCATACTACCTACGGTTACAATTCTACCATTAGATTTTTCAATGCGTGGAAATAAAAGAGCTTGTAATGTCCAATTTCCAAAATGATTTGTTCCCATCTGGCTTTCCCATCCATCAACTGTAAGTGTTTGTTTAGGTACTTGAGCAATAGCAGCATTACAGATAAGAGCATCAATTTGTGAGACCGTTTTAAGAACTTCTGCAGCAGCGTTTTTAACTGAAACTTGTTTTGCTAAATCCATCGTGATGTTAGATACTTTTATAGCATTACCAAGTTCTTGTTTTAACGTAATTATGGTGTTTTCTGCTTTTTCTGGATTACGATTAAGCATGACCACTTTTGCACCTTTAGAAAGCAATATTTTTGCAGCTTCAAAACCTGTACCGCTTGTAGTTCCTGTTATAACGTAGGTTTTTCCGTTTAAGTTATGAATGTTATCTGGAGTCCAACCTTTTTTACCGAATTGATTTGTTTTCATTTTGCCTGTTTTTTTATTTAAAAGAATAGTACAAAGATCGGTTGGTAGCAGGCTAATTACTTTATACAGAATTTCAGATGTTGTATACTTTTTGGTGTAGAGAGGTTTTGTGTAACTGTACTAGTAAATACACTTACAAAGCGTTAATTATAAGTTCAAGAAAGACGTTATCCATTTCTAATGGATTTGAATGTAATTGAATGTTCTGTAGTAAAGTTAATGTGTTTGATGTGCAGGATTTTTATTTATAATCTGGTAGACCTTATGACGAAACTTATGTTTCTGTCCTGATGAGGTAAGCAAGAAAAACAATGAACAAAAAACTCTAAGATCAAAAATATGACTCTTAGAGTATAGGATAATGGTGTCTAAATTTAATAAAGATAAGAGTTGTTTTTTACCTCAGTTCTTTGTTGCCTGTAGTTATTAATCCATTGACCAATCTAAAACGTGTAAAATATCATTTAATCCAAAATAAATATAAATTTCACCGTTAGGTTTTATCAATAAGTGATTTATTTTAAAATCGGAACTTTGAAAAAATAACTTTTCTATTAAATCATATTGGTCTAAATAGATATGCTTCTTTTTATTCGGTTCAATTTGTGAGTCTTTGGTTCCAATTAAGAAAGATTGATATCGCTTGGAGTTGTTTTTTATCCATTTCCAATATTTTTTGTATTTGGAGTCGCTATAAATATTCTTATCATTTTCCCTATACAAATGTATCATTGTCTTTTTCTCTTGGTTAAATTCAGAACCAATAATTTTTGTCAAGAACATTGTTACTTGTTTTAACTGAATCGAATCAAGTTTCCCGATGTTTTTGTGAAGGTAAATTTTCTCTATACTTGACGAATCATTTTCAATAGTTCTAGTATAAATTTTTCTATTATCAAATGATTCAAATTCAGTTTTAGTTATTTGATTACCTTGAAAGTAATAGTGCGTTTCTTTACTTAAATCTTGACTAAAACAAGTTATTGAAATTAAAAATATTATTGTTGTTAGGGTTTTCTTCATAATTGCAGGTAACGTGTTTGTGTATGATTTCGTTGCGTGTTTCAGCAACTAAATTAGCAAATACAAACCGAATAGAAAATCCGCGAGGATTTTCGTAAGTAGGTGAGTACTAGCAATGAATTATACACGGCTTAAGTTTGATTTTCAATTATTCTATTAGTTTTAATAGTTAAACAAGAAAGAACAAAAGAGAGAATTAAGGTTACTATACACGGTGAATCTTTAGACTTCGACAACATTGATGATCCTCTCTCTTTTACTACTTCAATCACGATCAGTTCTGTGAGACTTCAGATCTCGTTTTCAAGTCGATGTGGTACAGGTAGCTAGTTCTTTCCTAAATCAAATTGTATGAATAAATATAGAGAAACTTTCGGAGTTGACATCAGCAAAGATGTGTTTGATGTTTATGGTAGCACAAGTGGTCATTCGCAATACAAGAATGATGAGAAGGGCTTCAAAAATTTTCTAAAAAACCTACCTGATGATATATTAGTGGTTATGGAAGCAACGGGCTACTACCATTATAGACTGGCACAGTTTCTCTACAAGAGTGAGATTACAGTATCTGTCGTGAACCCTCTATCCATAAAGCGTTTCATACAGATGAAGTTGGCAAAGGTCAAGACTGACAAAAGCGATGCAAAGGCGATATGCGAGTATGGTCTTGTAAATAGAGTTCCTCTATATACAGCACTTACCGATGTGCAGAGTGAATGCCTGCAGTTGTTCAGGACGTTGGATAATTATATAAAGCATCGCACAGCAACAAAAAACAAGATGCATGGTGAAGAAGCTCTAGGCATACCGTCACCATTCACATACCGTTCCTTGAGACGAAACAAGAAGCACTATGATATTGAGATTAAAGCTATCGAGACAAAGATACTCTCACTGGTAAAAAAGGATCAACAGCATCAGCTAACATTGTTAACCAGCATACCAGGCATAGGAGAGAAAACTGCTTTGTTTCTGATTGTTGTTACCGATGGTTTCTCCAAGTTCGAGAACGCATCACAGCTTTGTAGTTATGTTGGTATCACCCCAACGATAAGGGAATCTGGCAGTTGTGTTAGAGGCAGAGCAAGGATAAGCAAGGTTGGAAACAGGAAATTACGAAACCTGTTGTTTCTCTGCTCGTTCAATGCCTGCAAACATAACAAGGCTTGCAGGGAACTTTATGAACGTATCGTGAGCAAGGGAAAGAGCAAGAAGCTAGCATTGATTGCAGTATCAAACAAACTACTCAAGCAGTGTTTTGCGATTGCTAAATCTGGTAGACCTTATGACGAAACTTATGTTTCTGTCCTGACGAGGTAAGCAAGAAAAACAAGGAATAAAAAACTCTAAGATCAAAAATATGACTCTTAGAGTATAGGATAATAGTGTCTAAATTTAATGAAGATAAGAGTTGTTTTTTACCTCAGTTCTTTGTTGCCTGTAGTTATTAATCCATTGACCAATCTAAAACGTGTAAAATATCATTTAATCCAAAATAAATATAAATTTCACCGTTAGGTTTTATCAATAAGTGATTTATTTTAAAATCGGAACTTTGAAAAAATAACTTTTCTATTAAATCATATTGGTCTAAATAGATATGCTTCTTTTTATTCGGTTCAATTTGTGAGTCTTTGGTTCCAATTAAGAAAGATTGATATCGCTTGGAGTTGTTTTTTATCCATTTCCAATATTTTTTGTATTTGGAGTCGCTATAAATATTCTTATCATTTTCCCTATACAAATGTATCATTGTCTTTTTCTCTTGGTTAAATTCAGAACCAATAATTTTTGTCAAGAACATTGTTACTTGTTTTAACTGAATCGAATCAAGTTTCCCGATGTTTTTGTGAAGGTAAATTTTCTCTATACTTGACGAATCATTTTCAATAGTTCTAGTATAAATTTTTCTATTATCAAATGATTCAAATTCAGTTTTAGTTATTTGATTACCTTGAAAGTAATAGTGCGTTTCTTTACTTAAATCTTGACTAAAACAAGTTATTGAAATTAAAAATATTATTGTTGTTAGGGTTTTCTTCATAATTGCAGGTAACGTGTTTGTGTATGATTTCGTTGCGTGTTTCAGCAACTAAATTAGCAAATACAAACCGAATAGAAAATCCGCGAGGATTTTCGTAAGTAGGTGAGTACTAGCAATGAATTATACACGGCTTAAGTTTGATTTTCAATTATTCTATTAGTTTTAATAGTTAAACAAGAAAGAACAAAAGAGAGAATTAAGGTTACTATACACGGTGAATCTTTAGACTTCGACAACATTGATGATCCTCTCTCTTTTACTACTTCAATCACGATCAGTTCTGTGAGACTTCAGATCTCGTTTTCAAGTCGATGTGGTACAGGTAGCTAGTTCTTTCCTAAATCAAATTGTATGAATAAATATAGAGAAACTTTCGGAGTTGACATCAGCAAAGATGTGTTTGATGTTTATGGTAGCACAAGTGGTCATTCGCAATACAAGAATGATGAGAAGGGCTTCAAAAATTTTCTAAAAAACCTACCTGATGATATATTAGTGGTTATGGAAGCAACGGGCTACTACCATTATAGACTGGCACAGTTTCTCTACAAGAGTGAGATTACAGTATCTGTCGTGAACCCTCTATCCATAAAGCGTTTCATACAGATGAAGTTGGCAAAGGTCAAGACTGACAAAAGCGATGCAAAGGCGATATGCGAGTATGGTCTTGTAAATAGAGTTCCTCTATATACAGCACTTACCGATGTGCAGAGTGAATGCCTGCAGTTGTTCAGGACGTTGGATAATTATATAAAGCATCGCACAGCAACAAAAAACAAGATGCATGGTGAAGAAGCTCTAGGCATACCGTCACCATTCACATACCGTTCCTTGAGACGAAACAAGAAGCACTATGATATTGAGATTAAAGCTATCGAGACAAAGATACTCTCACTGGTAAAAAAGGATCAACAGCATCAGCTAACATTGTTAACCAGCATACCAGGCATAGGAGAGAAAACTGCTTTGTTTCTGATTGTTGTTACCGATGGTTTCTCCAAGTTCGAGAACGCATCACAGCTTTGTAGTTATGTTGGTATCACCCCAACGATAAGGGAATCTGGCAGTTGTGTTAGAGGCAGAGCAAGGATAAGCAAGGTTGGAAACAGGAAATTACGAAACCTGTTGTTTCTCTGCTCGTTCAATGCCTGCAAACATAACAAGGCTTGCAGGGAACTTTATGAACGTATCGTGAGCAAGGGAAAGAGCAAGAAGCTAGCATTGATTGCAGTATCAAACAAACTACTCAAGCAGTGTTTTGCGATTGCTAAATCTGGTAGACCTTATGACGAAACTTATGTTTCTGTCCTGACGAGGTAAGCAAGAAAAACAAGGAATAAAAAACTCTAAGATCAAAAATATGACTCTTAGAGTATAGGATAATAGTGTCTAAATTTAATGTAGATAAAAGTTGTTTTTTACCTCAGTTCTTTGTTAGGCACAGTTTTTTTTAGAATCCGTAATATTTTCCAATTGCCTCTGCTAAAAGACTTCCAGCTGCTCCAATGCTAACATTCCATCCTCCGTCAACAGCTTTTCCAAGCATTTTTTTAGTCCATTCACTAACTTTTTTACCAAAGGTTTTGTTATCAGGGTTTGGCTCTTCAGCGTCGATAATTTCAACTAATTCAGCAGTATCCTCTTCCGAGACTCCGTTTTCTTGTAAATATTTTACAAGTTCATCTTTACTTCCTTTTGTAATATTAATTTTGGCGTCAATCTTTGCTTTATCTCCAGTGTTTATGATATTGCCATCTCCTGATGTTGTGATATTATTTGTTGTCATATATTGTAAAATAGTTTTATTATTAGTTTCTCTTTCTTGATTATAAGTGTTCAATTCAATTTCATAACCAAACTGTTCTGCAATTTCCATTGAAAAAGCTAAAAGGTTTGTTCTTACAGTTTCTATAATTCCTAACATTTTACTGCTATTACCAACTAACCTTGCACCTGTTAATTGCATTCGAGCAGTACTTCTGTATAATTTAATTGCATATGGTTGAATTCGAGGTAATAACTGTAAAGGAATTGGAAATTTTAGTTCATAATTACTGTCTTTTTCGCTTAATTTTGAACTCATATTTTCTATTTCTCGTATGCTTTCAAAAACGGGAATATAACGACAAAACTCCTGAATATCTTCATCAAGTCCTGCTATGGGCAATTCCTTATTTGGATGAGTGTGATATCCAGCTTGAAAATCAACGTACAATCTTGAACCAATTTGTCTATAATCAGGCAAAGTCGAATCTGCGGAATATCCTTTTATTTCATTCAGAGTATATTCAGTCAATTCCTTGTTTTTCGTAATACGACCAAAATAATTTAGTTTCATCAATGGGTTTATAAGACTTTTGTCAGCGTCTATTAAATCATTAATTACATCATTAATTACAAAAGTGTTATTTGTCTTTCCTGTCATTTCTGTCAAATTGTGCCTAACGTCTCCGTATATGAAACGTAGCGTGTAAAAAGATACTAACTTTTCGGATTAACACAGAGCCGAATTTTTTATTTTGTTTTTATCTTTTTTATTTCAAAAGCCAAATTAAAAATTTGGCGGTCTTCGTAAATAAGCACAGACCTTTTGGTTTAGCACTTTTTAGCTATGTTTTATACACGTTGTTGTCTTTAGTGCTTTTGACAGGTTCTATAATTCGTTGAGTGTAATTAAAAGTATTATTCCTTTTTGAATTTTCTATCAATTATTTTTCTTTTCCATTTTTCTCCAAAGAAATCAAAATAATTAAGAGAATAAACTCCTATAAAAATCCCCCAAAAAATTAACATATAAAGAAAGAGAAACCAACCTTCCGAATCTGAATCATTAATCGCTATCCAAAGGAATATAATAAGGTTAACTATTGCGAAAATAAGAAGTTTATAAAATCCTTTTACATTTTGAACATATTCTTCTTCTTTTCTAATTTGTTCTGCTTCTTCTTTCTTATCAGAATCAGCGATATTAGTATCAAAAACAGCTGCTAAAGATTTCAATGATTCTAAACCAGCATTTTCTCCATTTTCTATTCGTTGAATCGTTCTTATGCTTAAACCGCTCATTTCCGCCAATTGTTCCTGCGACCAATGACGTTCTAATCTCATTTTTTTAATATCTCTTAAGTTAGTTGTGTTAGAATTCATATTCTTAGTGTTTTAAGTTTTATGCAAATCTAAATATTAAATTCTCCTTTATATTGCAAGCAATAAGTCACATGTATGACAACGATATGACAGTAATCGGACACGCACTAAATTCCGTATTGATTCCATTTTGTACTCGAGCAATAGTTCAGTTTTTTTGGATTAAAACGACTTTATTTATAAGCTGAAAATTTGCTAACTTAGAAATATCTCGACATTAAAGACAACGTTGTTGTATATGGTTTGTTGCGTGTTTCTAGCACCTAATTTAGTAAATAATTACCGACCAAGAAAGTCCGCGAGGACTTTCGTAAGTAG
>OJDL01000070.1_pt1 | contig 48274 bp, 39 predicted proteins | sample 1592681 | NCBI WGS metagenome assembly OJDL01 (sample SAMN05416885, study PRJEB24817) | seawater metagenome | isolation source: Sea water | place: Canada:Atlantic | collected 2013-11 | reverse complement strand
GAGATGCTCAGGAGTCTCGTGGGCTCGGAGATGTGTATAAGAGACAGGAATTATTAAGTATCGCCCATAAAATCCTTAAGCTTACTGGAAGAGAGGACCTTGATAAAATGCAAACCGAAATAGCACTGCTTTATCAAAAGATAACAATCTTGAAGTTTATAGAAGGGCATCATGAAGGTCAGCTTCCTGACAGCATTGAATCTGATCTTTCTTTTTTTAAGTCACTTGAACCTATCGTTGTTAGTTCCGAAACAAAGGAGGGGCTTGAAGAAAACGAATTAAAAGCGGAACAAGACCCTGATGAGACCGAAGAAATCACCCGCCCAGATATCGAAATAATTGACAACGAGGCACCGCAAACACCCGAAGAAACAGAGGTAAAAACAACAGAGCACGACCTTGGCGACCTCTCTCCTAGTTACGCTCAACTACCAATATTTGACGCAATAGAAGAAACACCTCAACAAACATCCTTAAATGATCAGTTAAAATCCCAAGGGTTTCAAATTGGACTTAACGATCGTTTGGCCTTTGTGAAAAGCTTGTTCGAAAACAGCAATGAAGACTATGAACGTGTTTTATCTCAGCTAAGCACTTTAGACTCCTATGAAGAAGCCGAAAATTTACTAGACTCTATAATCAAACCAGACTATAACAATTGGGAAGGTCAAGAAGAGATAGAAGCACGATTTTTAGAAATTATCGAAAACAAATTTAAGTAGGCTTAAAATCTATTAAAGCTACAAACATATTATTTTCATTACTTTTGATCATTAAACAAAAATTGAAATGTCTTCAAATTTAAAATATGCTGTTTTTGGAAGTGGTAGTTGGGCAACAGCTATTGTAAAAATGCTTTGCGAGAACCTCGATGAAGTGGGCTGGTACGTACGAAAAAAACAAACCATTGACTACATTCTTAGCGAAGAGCACAACCCATCCTATTTGAGCTCAGTGGAACTTCATACGAGCCAATTAAAACTGGACGGAGATATAAATAAGCTAGCGGATTATGCTGATGTTTTAATATTTGCAATCCCCTCCGCATTTATGGCAACCGAATTAGCAAAACTAAAGAGTGACATTTCCTCCAAAATAATAGTGTCTGCGGTCAAGGGGATTGTACCAGAATCAGGGCTCTTAGTTGCAGAGCATTTTAACGCAAAACACTCCATTGACCTAAGCAATATTGCTGTTTTAGCAGGTCCTTGCCACGCAGAAGAGGTTGCGCTAGAGCGCTTGTCGTACCTTACGATTGCCTGCACAACTCTTAGCGTTGCTGAAGAAGTGGCAGGTCAGTTTTCAAGTCATTACATTAAAACCAAGACACATGACGATGTCATCGGAGCAGAGTATGCAGCAATGTTAAAAAACATTTATGCGATAGCTGCAGGCATCGCACACGGCTTGGGCTATGGCGACAACTTTCAAAGCGTCTTAATGAGTAATGCGACACGCGAAATGAAACGCTTTATAAAAAGTGTTCATAAAATGAAGCGAAACATTAACGAGACGGTTTATTTAGGAGATTTACTTGTTACAGGCTATTCTTTGTTTTCAAGAAACAGAATGTTTGGAAATATGATAGGAAAGGGCTACACAGTAAGGTCTGCGCAGATGGAAATGAGCATGATAGCGGAAGGTTTTTACGCAACTAAAAGTGCGTTTTTGATCCATCAAGAGTCTAAAACCCCCTCTAAATTACCAATTATAAATACGGTTTATGAAATTTTATACCTCAACAAAAACCCTAAGAAATCGTTTAAGAAATTAACAGAGAAACTTTGTTAAGCTTAAGGAGCTAAAACACCCTTCACGCTCATCAAAGGAATGTCTTTTAGTGCTTGCTTGTGGATTGAATTTTTCTGAAACTCAAAAGATTTCTCAAATAATTTATTATCATCAAAAAAAGACACATTAAATACGTTATTCATTGACAAAACAGCCTCCTGAATCATTTCAATTTTAGCAAAACTCTTTGCAGGAAGTGCATCAATTTTTTTCCTAAAAGTTGTAGTGATTTTATTCCTTGAAGACCCTTTTGTCACAATAATAACCATATCTAAGCAGACCGACTTATTATTAATTATATAGGCGTTCCAGTCAAAAACTTTATAGGCTTTATTATACTCTAGTACAACAGCTATATATACGTCTTTAACTTCTGAAATGTGAATGTCTTTTTTCAAAAAAGGAATTTATAGCGCGCTTTTAAACTGCTCTAAAAAGCGAACGTTGTTTTCACTTAACAATCTTATGTCGCTAATCTGGTGAAGTAACAAAGCAATTCTGTCGATTCCCATTCCAAAAGCAAAACCAGAGTACTCCTTGGGGTCAATTCCGCAATTTTCAAGAACGTTTGGATCTACCATTCCACAGCCCATAATTTCAAGCCAACCGGTTCCTTTGGTCATTTTGTAATCTGTTTCCGTTTCTAAGCCCCAGTACACATCAACCTCGGCGCTCGGCTCTGTAAAGGGAAAATAAGAAGGTCTTAGGCGAATTTTTGATTTGCCAAAAAGTTCAGTTGTGAAATATTGCAGCGTTTGCTTAAGATCTGCAAAGCTTACGTTTTTATCAATATACAATCCTTCTACTTGATGAAAAAAGCAATGAGAACGTGCAGAAATAGCTTCGTTTCTATACACTCTCCCCGGTGAGATTGTGCGAATAGGAGGCTGGTTGTTTTCCATGTACCGAACCTGAACAGAGCTCGTGTGTGTGCGCAATAAAATGTCTGGATCTGTTTGTATAAAAAACGTATCCTGCATGTCTCTAGCCGGGTGATGTTCAGGTAAATTTAAAGCTGTAAAATTATGCCAATCATCTTCAATTTCTGGCCCTTCACTCACGTTAAATCCAATTCTAGAAAAGATATCAATGATTTGGTTTTTGACCAAAGAGATTGGGTGGCGAGCTCCTATTTCGAAAGGCTCACCAGGACGAGACAAATCACCAAAAACAGCGCTATCATTAGTACTATTTGATAAGGACTGCTTTAATTCGCTAACCCTGTCCTGAGCCGTGCTCTTTAATTTATTAATGGCCTGCCCAAAATCCTTTTTTTGTTCATTTGGCACCTCTTTGAAGCCTGCAAACAAGTCTGTCAAGAGGCCTTTTTTACCAAGAAACCTAATCCTGAAAGCTTCAACTTCGTCCAAAGATTGTGTATTGAAGGCTTCAGCTTCTTCTATAAGTTTATGGATGTGTTCTATCATGATAAAGTAAAATAAAAACCAAATTTAAGAAAAGTTAACTAATAAATTCTGCCTCAAGAAAATAGTTTACAATTGCATCCTTCATAAGGACACTTTGCTCACCAGCTTTAAGATTTGGCAACGCCTCTTTAATGGTGTAATGAGGCCAGCCTTGTTCGTCAAAATAATCAAACTCATAATACCCGTAAGGCTCTAAAAGCCGACAAATTGCAATGTGCATGAGGTTAAGTTTTTCGTCTTTCTTAAATCGACGGTGAAGCTGCCCAAGCTCCTGAACCCCAATAAGGTATATGATTCCGTCTAGGTCCAAAGATTCGCCATCAGCAAATTGTGAGGATAGTTTTTCCACCACCTCTTCCCATCGTTTTTTAAGTTCTTCGTCTCGAGCCATAATTATTTCGTAAATTTAGGGTGTATTAAAATAGAAAAGAAACATTTGTATTAGAATGTTAATGCTATTTTTAACACAAACCATACACCATGTCTGTTATTGATATTATTATTGGAGCACTTATACTTTACGGAGTCGTTAAAGGACTTTTTAAGGGTCTTTTTGTTGAAGTGACCTCTTTATTAGCGCTGCTAGTTGGTGTTTATGGAGCGGTACATTTTAGTAATTACGCAGCTGAAATTTTATTAAACAATTTTGACTGGAGTGCGAAGACCACAAAAATTACTGCTTTTGCAGCTACATTTGTCGCTATTGTGTTAGCGATCTCTCTAGCTGGAAAAGCATTGACGAAACTTGCTGATTTTGCAGCACTAGGACTCTTAAATAAATTATTAGGAGCTCTTTTTGGAGGCACCAAAATTGCGTTAATAATAAGCGTATTACTATTAATCTTTAGCACCTTAAACAAATCGATACCTTTTGTATCCAACGATGAAATAAAGACATCGCTACTTTACAGCCCTATAAAATCGTTAGCACCAATGGTTCTGCCGGAATTTATGAATGCTGCGACCAAAATAGAGTTGCCAAGCACCCCTAATCAGTAATACCACCTTAATTGTTATTTAACCAACCCCTTAATACAAGCGTCAAAATCAGTATATATATGCTCTTCAGGAATAAAGTCTGGAATAATATCTATTCGCTCCATCATGTATCTCGGCTGTTTTAATACGTTTACAAAGAAAACTTCTACGTTTTTAGTTTGCAACTCTTGAATCATGTCTTCCATTGCATATAGTCCAGATTGGTCCATATATTGCATTTTTCCGAGGCGCAAAACAACCGTAGTAGCAGTATCGGGAATTTGTTTGTACAACTGTTGAAAATCAGATGTAGACCCAAAAAATAACGGGCCTTTAATATGTTTAACAAACACTGTATCTTTTAGTGTTTTAGGAAAACCACTCTCATCTGGCCAAGCCCTTTCTTTTAAAGGCTTAACATTAGAATATTCAGTTGTTAAATCTCCAATTTTTTTCATGAACATTAAACAAGATATTATCAACCCTATTCCAACAGCAAAGATTAAGTCCCAGAATGTAGATAAAAACAGTACGACGAGCATAATTAACACTTCTGAACTTACCTTGAGTGGTCCAAAAGAAAGATCTCGAGGTAGGGCTGGGATTGCCTTCAATCCTTTATAATCCATAACACCGATTCCAACGGTTATTAATATCCCCGAAAGAACCGCAGTAGGAATTTTAGAAGCAATAGGCCCAAGGGCAAGCAACACAAAAAGCAACAGAATGCCAGCTATCATTCCTGAAAGCTTTGTTTTCCCCCCAGAGTTTATGTTTACAACGGTTCTTATAGTCGCTCCAGCGCCTGGAATACCACCAAAAATAGACGCAATACTATTGCCAATTCCTTGCCCAATAAGCTCTTTGTTCGGATTGTGTCTTGTTTTGGTCATGTTGTCCGCAACGACACTAGTAAGCAGTGAGTCAATGGCGCCTAGTAATGCGAGTGTGAACCCTGTAAATATGTAAGGCGTTATTGTTGCGAGTTTAAATTGAGTAAAAATAGCAAGTTGCGGAATTGGCAATCCACTAGGGATTTCCTCAATGGGCTTATAATCGAGCCCAAACAAAATGGCGGCCCCAGACATTACAATTAAAGCAACTAACGTGCTTGGAACCGCCGTTGTGATGCGTTTAAATCCATAAATGATTAGAATAGTCCCCAACGCAAGCAATAACTCTAACCAATTGATATTATGTAATGCTCTGGGCATGACTTTCAACGCCCCTACAGTTCCAGAAGCCTCTTTTGAAGCGAGTGTTTTAGCCTCTTTCATGATTTCTTCATTTGCAATCAAAGAAGCCCTGTCTATTGTGCTTTCAAAGTTTTCTAAAACGAGAATACCCTTCCCCGTCTCGTCTTTTAATATTTTTTGAAGAATCACCTCCTTTGCCTGAGTTTTAAACTCATTCACATAGTCTGCGTCATCCTTAGGGCTATAGCCAAGTGACGGCAAAATTTGAGTTAATAATATAATCACCCCAATGGCGGTCATAAAGCCAGAAACTACGGGGTAAGGGATATATTTAATATACTTCCCAAGGCCTAATACTCCCAATCCTACCTGAGACAGCCCGGCGATCAAAAACACCGTTAATATTGCAGGAAGTGCAATATTAATATCGCCATCATTGGCGGCAACAATTCCTGAAACCACAACCATACTCACTGCTGTCATTGGCGCAGTAGGCCCAGAAATTTGTGTATTGGTACCCCCAAAAAGAGCGGCAAAAAAACTAATAAATATAGCGCCGTAGAGCCCTGCACTAGGACCCAGGCCAGAGGAGACTCCAAAAGCTAAAGCTAATGGGAGCGCAACAACCCCAGCGGTGATACCCCCAAAGGCATCTCCTTTGATATTTGAAAAAAACTGTTTCATTGTTATAAATTTTAATTAGACTTTACAAAGCAGATGAGCTTTGCAGCTTTTACTCAAAAAAATTTAAATAAAATCTGGAGGAGGAAATATGTTTTTTTTATCAAGCGTCTTAATGTTTTGCTTTGCAAACCCATAAGTCAATGAAGATAATGCTGTAAAAAAACACACCCCCGAAAATTTTTTTTTGTCAAAATCTAGCTCCGAAAACTCTCGAGTGTCATCTAGATCTTTGTTTTCAGCTTCTTTTTCCATTGATGAAGTAATAGAGAGCCCTTCATGTCCGGATGTTAAAAGCACAAGCGTAGGCCCTGCTAAAACAAACAGGAAACAAACAGAAAACACTAAATAAATAAATTTTGAGACAGGCATTTAACGGAGAATTATTTGTAAATATAGAACAAATCTTAAAAAAAGATAGTTAAAAACTAAATTATACTAAAAATTAAAGCTCTTTTAGTTCGGAATTCGCAATCCATCCTGTTTCGCCATTTTGAAGCTTTATTTTTGACCAATCAGCTTCGTAGTTTTCAATCACCATGACCTTAGTGCCTTCATGTAGGGTGAAGGATGTTTCAGCTCTAAAGTTTGGCTCTAACTTAGCCTCTATTTCTTTTGCAAAAACAATTGCTGTTCGAATAGAACGATCAATACTATCTTTTTTAAACAATAAACAAAGAGAGCTTATTAATAGAAGCAATATAAGATTGCTCGATACGAAAAACGCTCTTTTTTTTGATTCCGAATAAGACAAGAAATAACACATAAATAACATCACAAACAAACAAGACAGCCCTACGCTTCTTACAGCCCAACCATCTATACTCAAGCTATTTAAGGTTTGATTAAATAACCTTGAAAGTCTGTTTTCAGGAACTTTTTTAATAGAGTCGATGGTCATTTTTTGAGCAAAACCTAGGTTGGTTGCAATGTCTTTGTCGTCGGGATTTAGTAAAAGCGCCTTCTCATAATAAAAGATACTTAATGCTATTTCATTTAGCTTATAATGGCAATTTGCAAGATTGTAATACAATGCTGAGGAGTGCTGATTAGCAGCTATTATTGACATATACTTAGAAGCCGCTTTTTGATAGTTGCCAGAGTTATACAGCTGATTCGCTTTGTTAAACGACTCATTTGCTTGAGAAAAACCAATAAAACCAACTGCCCAAAAAATAAGAAAATACTTCATTGTTTTATTTTAATTGCTTGTCTAGCATGTTAATCGCGTGTGCGGCTTTTTCATAATCATTTTGCATATCTACCGAGGATAGTGGTGTATATCTGGCAATTTCACAGGCAGTTAAAACAGAAACAAACCTCTCTAAATCAGAGAGACCCACATTCTTTTCAGCTAATAATTCGCTGACTTTTTCTTTATTAAAATCGCTAGTTTCTATGTGTAATTTTGATTTTAAATAATTGTGTAGCGCACGCTCTAAGGCATTGTAAAATTGCTCTTTTTTGCCCATAGATTTTTTTGCATCACTTAAATATTTACGCGCTAATCGGTTTGCTCTTCTAATTTTATTTCCCGCAACATCTAGTGCTCTTGTATTTTTATTTTTTGTAATAAACATAAAAACAGGAATCAACAAAAATGGACCCAAAAGCATTATCCAAAAGAGAATAGACCTGAAAAAAGGCTTGGAGCTGATTGTTGTGAAATCTGCCGTCGTTTTAAAGGACCTAAATTGCTTTCGATCAGCTGTAATAATATTTTCAACATCAACACTTGTCTCTCTGTTTTCTGATTTTCCCTCTGGCCCTGAATCAACAGCGATGATTAGGCGCTCAGAGCCTAGCGTTTTGTAGCGTTTTGTTTTAAGGTCAAAATAAGAAAAAGAAACACTAGGAATAGGGTAATTCCCTGGATCGTTTGGTACAACGGTGTAGGAGTCAGTTATTCTGCCTCTCATTCCAGAAATAAGGGTCGTTACTTTTTCACTGTGTTCGGGTTCGTATACCTCTAACGCACTAGGGAGGACTAGCTTAGGAAGCCTAAATAGCTTTAAGTTTCCTTTTCCAGACACTTCTAGCTTAACCTCAAATGCCTCAGATGCTTTTAACTCTTTTTTGTTTGTTGTCAGTTTAAAGTCGAAAGATCCAACAGCACCAGAAAAACTCTCTGGTTTGTCTTTTTCAGGAAGGGGTTTTACGTTTATTGTTCTGTTGCCTGCGGAGACCCTTCTATTAACGGTGCTCATAAAAGACCGCCCAAAGACGTCACGCCTGTTAGACGGAACCTCAACAGTGACATCAAGAGATAAAGGTTCGATATTTAATTTTCCAGTTTTTTGAGGATATAAAACTGTTTTTCTCAGAACCACGAAAAGGTAGTCTTCTCCTTTATAAGTTCCTTGTTGTGCCCCTAGGCCTTCTACGTCAATATTTTGACTCCAAAAATCACTATACCGAGGTTTGTCTATTTCTCGTGAGTTTCTAACTCCAACACCCTGAGCTACGTATAATTTATACACTACTGTTATCGCCTCGTTTAAATACGGGTTTGCGTTTGAAACTTCAGCGACGAGGTGTATTTTTTCAGATGCAATATAGTTAGGGTCATTGGGGTCTTTGGGCTTGTCTATAGCCGCGCTAACGGATATTTTTATAGGAAGTGTTTTATACACCTCTCCATCAATTTTAATAGTTGCTTGCTCTATGGTAAACTGGCCTCTTTTTTTCGGAGCTAAAAAATAACTGTAGGTTTTTGAAAATGACCGAACCCCATTAACCCAAGAATTATTTATTGACTGACTAGGTCCGCCAACCACATTGAAGTTTTCAAATCCAGGTGGCTCAAAGTCATCTCCATCTTTATTCATTGTGAAATCTACCCGAAGACGCTCATTAATGCCAAGCTCTCTTTTGCTAACTTTTGAGTCAAAAGAGACTTGCCCCGACAGAAGTCCAGAGATAAAAAACGTAAACATAAGAGCCTTTATTTTCATTTTACCAGTCCTTTTCGGTTTGAATCTTAACCCCTTTTGTTTTGGAGGCATTCATTTTCTCTTGTACCTTTTTTTCTTCATTATTCATTGCCTCAAGTAGGTTTTTTACTTGTTGAGGAGACATTTTTCCAGGCTGTGGCTTTGGTTGTCCTTTGTCTTTGTTCGGGTCTTTATCATTTTGATTTCCATTATCATCTTTAGGCTTTCCATCTTCATCTTCTTTATCGTCTCCTTCTTTTTTTTCTTCGTCTTCGTCTCCCTTATCTTTGTTTTTTTCTTCGTTATCTTTATTTTCGTCGCTATTTTCTTTGTCATCTTTATTTTCATCCTTGTCCTTGTCCTTGTCCTTGTCCTTGTCCTTGTCCTTGTCTTCGCCTTCACCATCCCCTTGCTCTTTTGCACATTCTTGAGCGAGGGCTAAATTATAACGACTCTCATCGTCGGATGGACTGTTTCTTAACGCATTTTTAAAGGCAGACACCGCTTCCTTACAGCGTTTCTGCTGCATAAGCGTATTTCCAATATTATGATATGCTTTGTGCTTTTCTAATTTTAAACCGCTATTATTAACCGCCTCTAGATACCGAAGCATTGCTTCATCGTAAAGTTCAGATTTGTAATAGGCGTTTCCAAGGTTATAGGAGCCTGCGGCGTTTTTTTGTTTTGCAGATACTCCTAAGCGGTATTTTTTCTCTGCCTCTATAAAGTTCTCGTTAACAAGCGAGTTCCCTTCAAACACATAGTTATTTGATAGAGAAATTTGAGCCTCTTCCTCTTGTGCACTTCCGCTTATACTTACTAAAAGAAATAAAATTAGACCGAAGTTTTTAAGGCCATAACTCAGTTTGTGCACGCCTTTAAAAAGGACTATTAAATTTTTAATTAAACTCATAAGTTCTCGTTAAATAAGTTAAGACGCTTTAACCAGGCTGTTTTTCGTTCTAACAGTAAGACATCCAAAATCAAGAAAAACAGGCCGATCCCCAAAAACCACTGAAACTGATCTTTATATTCTGCAAATTCTTTCGCCTCAAATTCTTTTTTATCCATTGCACTCAAAACAGCCCTTATCTGCTCTACCACATCAGCGGTTTGACTTCCATTGATATAGCCTCCCTTTGCTTCGTTTGCAATCAATCTCAAAGTCTCCTCGTTTAATTTTGTTATGATCGTCTCGTTGTTTTGGTCTTTTTTATAACTCATGACCACACCATTTCTTTTTAGAGGGATAGGACCTCCTTTTTCACTTCCAACTCCAATGGTATAAATTTTTATTCCTTCTTCAGAGGCGGCCTCTGCAACTTCAACACTTAAGTCGTTATGATCTTCCCCATCAGAAATTATAATTAAAACTCTATTTGTTTGCTCTTCATCGTCAAAATAATTTCGTGACAATTCAATGGCCTCATTTATGGCTGTTCCTTGCGAGGATAGCATATCTGTATTCATGCTTTGTAAAAACATTTTAGCAGACGCATAGTCGGTTGTTATTGGAAGTTGAGGGAAGGCTTTTCCGGCATAGGCAATAATGCCAACACGATCGCTTGCTAAATTATTAATTATTTGCGTTACGAGTTGTTTGGATTTTTCTAAACGATTGGGGGCCACATCCTCAGCCAACATGCTTTTAGAGACATCAATAGCAAAAACAATATCAACTCCTTCTCTTTTTATAGTTTCAAGTTTTGTGCCAATCTTAGGGTTTATTAATCCAATCACTAAAAAGCCAACCGCGAGGCAGAGAGTTATAAATTTAAGAGATGATTTAAAAAATGATAAATCAGGGCTCAATCTCTTTAGGACAACGGCGCTTCCAAAAGATTTCTGGATTCTTTTTTTCCAGAAAAAAGTCCATAAAAACACCATCAACATCACTGGCATGATGATAAATGCCCAAAACCATATTTTTTCTTCTAATTGATACATTAAATAAAGCTTCTAAATAAGGTGAATCTTAACAAGAACTCAAACAGGAACAACCCCAAAGCAAGTAGGACCAAGGGCCTAAACTTTTCTTCATAATTATAAAATTTAAATTCCTCTACTTCTGTTTTCTCAAGCGCATCGATTTCTTTATAGATTTCTTTTAACTTACGATTATTGGTGGCTCTAAAATACTTTCCACCTGTTACTAGGGCAATTTCTTTTAAGAGCTCTTCGTCAATTTCTACTTGAATTCGCCCATATTGAAACACTCCATTATTGAGCGCTACAGGAGACAAGGCCATTCCGTTTGTGCCAAGTCCAATAGTATATGTTTTAATTCCATACTCTAAAGCAAGTTCACTAGCGGTTTGAGGGTCAATAAAACCGGCGTTATTTACTCCATCTGTTAATAGAATAATTATTTTACTTTTTGCCCGACTGTCCTTTATTCTGTTTACGGCAGTTGCCAGCCCCATGCCTATTGCTGTGCCACCAGTGATGATGGAGTTGTATTTTATGTTTTTCAATGACTGTAATACAATGCTTTTGTCGCTTGTAATAGGTGTTTTAGTATAGCTTTCTCCGGCATATTCCACGAGACCAATCCGGTCGTTGGGACGCCCTTTAATGAAATCGGCAGCAACATTTTTTAAAGCCTCGAGACGGTTTGGCTTTAAGTCCTTTGCTAGCATACTTGCTGAGACATCAATTGCCATAACAATATCAACGCCTCTAGTTGTTTTTGTTTTTGAAGAAACATCTACAGTCTGAGGACGTGCAAGAGCACATATAACAAGAATTATAGCGATTATTCGAAGCCCAAAAAGTAAATGTTTAACGCTCGTCCAAATCGAAGTTGTTTTGAACCCTCCTATGTTTGAAACACTTAACTGTGCCGTTTGTTTTTTGTTTTTCAAGACGTACCAAAGCACTAATATTGGAACCAACATAAGTAGCCATAAAAATTCTGTTTGAGTAAAATCGATTCCTTTAAACATTATTTTTGTTCTTCAGTTAGTGTAATAAGTTCAATGGAGTTTAAAATCCGCTCTATAATCTGATCGGCATATACATCGTCTTCCTTCCAAATTAAAATAACTTGTTGTAATAAATTAGGAGTAGAAAAACCTAAAACAATATACACTCCTTTAGTAAGCGTATCGTTTATAATAAATTCTGCAGTCCCGAAAGTTTTAATACCTTCTTGTCCGTTGGGTGTTATAAACTGCTCATTTCTCGAAATAATATTTTTCGCCCCTTCTTTTTCAAAGCGATTTAGAACCGCTTCAGTAGATTCTAACACATCAATTGGCACTTCTTTTTCTTTGCCATCTTCAACTGTCTCCGAGGCATATTTAGAGCTTGTTACAAACACATCGATAGGAGTGTCTTTTCCCGCACAGGCAAAGGCAACGAGCTGAACCTTATCCTTCATTTCTTCAGAGACTTTAACCGCCTGACGCTCTAAAACGTTAGGAGTTGAGAGGGTAATTCCTGGCGCTCCATATTCACTTTTAACCCAGTGTGTTTTTTCTAACAATAGCTTACTTGGGTTTCTGAGAACAGTGTCCTTTACGTTTGTGAAGCCAGATTGAACAATAAGAAATGTAATTGCGACCACGAAAACCCCAACAGCGCCCGCGACAATTTGCTTTTGCTTTTTTCGCTTTTGTTTGCCTTCAAGAGCCTCTCGGTATGCTAAGTCTTGTAACAACTCTTCTTCTGTAGGTTCTGGCAAGCCTTCTTTGACTTGTTTAATTTCAAGCCCAATAGTACCCTTGTCTAGTTTTGCTAATTCAAAGTCGGGTTTGGATTTTGCAAACTTAACTAAGTCGGCACGTTTCAATATCGTTTCAATATTTCGAATTGTATTTGCCCCTAGACTAATTTGATTTGCGGCTTGGAGGGTTTTTAAACGAAACACTAGCTCATCTGTTGTGCTCTCTAGCGATTGGTCATATACTTTTTCGTCAAGATATTGTCTTAGGATTAGCGTTAAATCTGAGTAAAACATTTTAACATCTTCATTCTGAAAATAGTGATCTTCATCTAACTTTTCAAGAGCAAGTTTAGCGCGCTCATAGGGAGGAAGAGCTGCAATTTTTTCAGCCTCTGTTAAGGGCTTTTTGCGCCAAAAAAACCAGTATACTAGACCGGTAACGGCCAGTAGAGCCAAGAGGACTAAGGCGATGTAAGCCCAAAGGCTGGAACGCGTTCTCTGAACATCTGTAATCGGTTTAATGTCAAATAGCTTTTGTTTTGTAGTGTCTACAACAACCGGATTTACTTGGACCTTGAGAGAGTCTGTATAAAAGACTTTGTCACCAATTATAATTTTTTGTTTAGGAATGACGTAAACCCCAGAATCAAATTGAGTAAGCCCGTATGTTTTGGTTAGCTTGTAATAACCTCCCTTTTTTGTGCTGTCTATGGGGTAGCTATTAATGATTTCAAGCGGTTGAAATGTCTGCTCCTCAGAAAAAACGACCAATGATGTAGAGTCTACATCTACTTGAATCTTGTAACGCAACTCTTCGCCAATTTTTATGGCAGTTGAGTCTATACTCGAAGTTACTTGACCAGCACCCACTAAAGAAAAGAGGACACAAAAAACCACACAAAGGACGCCTTGGTTTGAAAATCGTTTTATGCTTGAGTCTGGTTTCATTTATTTATCCACGCTGTTTAAAATAGCCCAATAATTTTTTCACATAGCTTTCGTCCACCCTGCAATCAAGAGCTCCAGCACCAGACTTTTTAAAACTATCAGAAAAGTAATCAACATTTCCTTTGTAGTTTTTCTGATAGTTCTTACGAACGGATTTGGAAGCGGTGTTGACAAGAAAAGAGGCGCCCGTTTCTTGATCTTGAACCTGTATCATACCTAAATTAGGAATTTCAGCTTCGTACTTGTCATAAACCCTTATTCCTGTAATGTCGTGTTTCCCGGATGCAATTTTCAAGTTGTGCCGATAGCCGTTAGCCATAAAGTCAGAAAGAAGAAATACAATTGCTTTCTTTTTCATAACATTAGACAAGAACTTTAGGCCTTCAGCAATATTTGTTTTTTTACTTTTTGGTTCAAACTCAATCAGCTCTCTAATAATTCTCAATACATGCGAGCGACCCTTTTTGGGAGGGATGTACAACTCTATGGCGTCAGAAAACAAAATGAGACCAATTTTGTCATTATTTTGTGTTGCCGAAAAAGCTAGTGTTGCTGCAATTTCAGTAACAATTTCATTTTTAAATTGCGCCTCTGTTCCAAATAGTTTTGACCCAGACACATCGACCATTAACACAAGTGTTAGTTCACGCTCTTCTTCAAAAACCTTAATGTGGGGCTCGTTACAGCGGGCTGTGACGTTCCAATCAATGTTTCGCACATCATCACCATATTGGTACTGTCTTACTTCTGAAAAAGTCATCCCACGACCTTTGAAAGTAGAGTGGTATTCACCACCAAACACATGATCGGAAAGCCGACGTGTTTTGATCTCTATTTTTCTAACTTTTTTAAGTAATTCCTTGGTGTCCATTTGATAGGTGTGCTGTTAATGAAAGGAGGAGTAGATTAAGCCATATAATAAGCGCAACACCAATTAAGGAACCTCAATAACGTTGACAATTTTGCCGATAATATCTTCTGACGTTACATTTTCTGCCTCTGCTTCGTAAGTGATTCCAACACGATGACGGAGCACATCATACACGACTGCACGGACATCTTCTGGGATGACATAGCCACGGCGCCTTATAAAAGCATAACATTTAGCGGCAGTTGCTAGATTAATACTTCCCCTTGGAGAGGCACCGAAAGAGATTAAAGGCTTTAATTCAGGTAAACGATATTTTTCTGGATAGCGAGTGGCAAAAACAATGTCTAAAATATATTTCTCAATTTTTTCATCCATGTAAACCTCCCTAACCGCAGCCTGTGCGGATAAAATTTGTTTGACAGTTACCACGGCGTTTATTTTTTCAAAAGCACCTTTAAGGTTGGCTCTAACAATGAGTTGCTCGTCTTCAAGTTTTGGATAATCGATGATTGTTTTTAACATGAATCGATCCACTTGCGCCTCCGGAAGCGGGTAAGTACCTTCTTGCTCTACAGGGTTTTGAGTAGCCATTACAAGAAATGGCTTGTCTAGTATAAAAGTTTCATCCCCAATAGTGACTTGCTTTTCTTGCATTGCCTCCAATAGAGCTGATTGCACTTTAGCTGGAGCCCGGTTAATCTCATCAGCTAACACAAAGTTTGCAAAAATAGGGCCTTTTTTTATCGTAAAATCATTAGCTTTTATATTGTAAATCATTGTCCCAACAACATCTGCAGGAAGTAAGTCTGGCGTGAACTGGATTCTGCTAAAACTACCCGCCACTGCCTGAGACAAGGTGTTTATAGCCAGTGTTTTAGCAAGTCCAGGAACTCCTTCTAGAAGGATATGCCCTTGACCCAAAAGCCCTATAAGTAACCGCTCGATCATGTGTTTTTGCCCTACAATCACCTTATTCATTTCGAGTGTAAGTAAATCTACAAAAGCACTCTCTTTTTCAATTTTTTCATTGATTGATTGAATATCAATCCCATTTTTATCTCCCTCCATCACAGTGTTTTATTTTAACTATTTATTGGTTCAACTAGATACACGTTGCAATTTGTTAAAATATTTCCGTTCACCTTGTTAACAAATGGTTAAAACTTAAATTCATTTCAACTTGTTTCCCCGAGTTGTTTACTAAATTTAAGAACCCAAACCCAAAAAAGATCGGTTTTAGACATACGAACAATAGCATTAAGCTTCAAAAATGATTAATAAGCGACTTCTTATCAAAAATTTACTTGCTCATAATGACGAAAGCAGTTTTTATGACAAGAAACTGCAAATTAATATCAGCAGTAAAGAAGGAAAGGCTAAGTTTTTAAAACATATTTGTGCATTATCAAATAGCAACCCTAATAATAATTCTTACATTGTTATTGGGGTTGACGACCAATACAATCACATCATTGGGGTTGATTTTTTTGATGACAGTAAAATTCAAAACCTCATCAACGCTTACTTGAGATATCCGCCTATTATACAATATGAAAACATACCATTTCCTCACCTTAGTGATGACAAGGTTGTTGGGCTGGTTACAATTCGACCAAAAGAGACACAGGAAGTTACATCCCTTAGCAAGAATATTTGGAAATATTATGGAGGGTCTGTTTTTTTTAGAGAAGGAAGCATGAGCATGCCTAAAGTTCTTGATACTCAATTAACAGACTCGAACTCTGAAATTGTCTCTGCAATAGAAGCTCATGCGCAAAACAATATTGAATATACTTTAGATGGGGTGTTTGATTTTATGGCCCAGCGAGAGGACTACAACCCGAAATACAAGGTGTTTAAAGAGTATTTCGTTATGTGCTGGTCTGGCCACAAAAAAACTATTGAAAACCAAACGTTTTATTCTCGAGTTGATATTGCCCTGATTAATGAACAGGTAAGGCTGTTTTATTCAACCCTAGACGCTGTAGAGATCTCATATGACAAGGATTCTTTTGAAATCATAGAATACGTTAACCTAGGTTTAAATGGAGAAAACACCTATTTTAAGTTAGAAAAAACGACCATTACTTTTGGAAATAATGCTGCTTATAGCATTGACTCAGAACTGCTTTTTTCGCCTCCTCAGTACGACAAAAAGGCTTTATACCACATATTTAACGCAAACAATGCTCTTATGGAACGCCTCAAGCAAGGAGCTGACCTTACGCCGGCGCAGACTAAGGATTTAATGAATGTGCCTGCCACATACTTGATTTGTTACTTTAACGGAATTGAAGCGGCTTTAACTCGGCTTCAGTCAGCCAAAAAGCTGCTGTATAGCTTCAGCGATGATGCGCATAATCTTTATAAAGAAAGCATACGAATTTTAAGAAAAGCAAAGTATAATTAGCCTCAAAGTTGGTGTATGATTCTAATAAAAAAGTCGCAGCCAATGGGCATGACTTAAAAAAGCGTAATCAGTTTATAGGTCGAACTTGATTCCTTGCGCTAGAGGCAATTCATCAGAATAATTAATGGTATTTGTTTGCCTTCGCATGTAAACTTTCCAAGCATCAGAACCAGACTCGCGCCCGCCTCCTGTTTCTTTTTCTCCACCAAATGCACCACCGATTTCTGCTCCAGAAGTTCCAATATTTACGTTGGCAATTCCACAATCAGACCCCGCATAAGACAAGAACTTCTCCGCTTCCTTCAGGTCATTAGTCATAATTGCAGAAGACAACCCTTGGTTTACCTCATTTTGTTTGTTGATAGCATTTTCTACTACGCCAGAATATTTCATTAAGTACAAAATAGGCGCAAAGGTTTCGTGTTGTACAATTTCAAAATGATTTTCAGCCTCTATAATCGCCGGCTTTACATAGCAGCCGCTTTCATAGCCATGACCCTCTAAAACACCCCCTTCAACTAACACCTTGCCACCCTCGGTTTTCGCTTTTTCAATAGCGGCTAAATAAGTGTTTACTGAGTCGTGATCTATTAAGGGTCCAATGTGATTTTTTTCATCCAATGGATTGCCAATTGTCAATTGCCCGTAAGCACCAACAATAGCATCTTTTACTTTGTCATAAACAGATTCATGAATAATTAATCGTCTTGTTGAAGTACAGCGTTGTCCGCAGGTCCCAACAGCGCCGAAAATAGCGCCGGGAACTACCACTTTTAAATCAGCAGTTGGTGTTATAATAATGGCATTGTTACCACCTAGCTCTAACAAAGATTTTCCAAAACGCTGCGCAACTGTTGCGCCAACAATTCGCCCCATTCTTGTAGAGCCTGTAGCAGAGACTAAAGGCACTCTTGTGTCAGAAGTCATCATTTCTCCGACGGAGTAATCTCCATTAATGATACAAGAAATACCTTCAGGTAAATTATTTTCTTTTAATATTTCGGCAATAATATTCTGACAAGCAATTGAGCATAAAGGTGCTTTCTCAGAACCTTTCCACACACACACATCGCCACAGATCCAAGCCAAAGCGGTATTCCAAGCCCAAACTGCTACTGGAAAATTAAATGCAGATATAATACCAACAACCCCAATAGGGTGCCATTGTTCTCTCATTACATGGCTAGGACGTTCAGACGGAATGGTTTGTCCGTTAAGTTGTCTAGATAAACCAACAGCAAAATCACAGATATCAATCATTTCTTGGACTTCTCCAAATCCTTCTTGAAGTGATTTTCCCATTTCGTAAGAAACGAGTTTTCCTAGCGGCTCCTTTAAGACCCTCAGTTTATTCCCAAATTGACGAACAATCTCTCCTCTTTGAGGCGCGGGCATTGTACGCCACTCAGCAAACGCAGTTGTTGCAGAGGTCATTACAGCTTCATAATCATCCTTAGACGTACAAATGACGCTTCCAATTTTTTGGCCATCCACAGGCGAAAAACTATCGATAGTAGGCCCGTTTGCAAAACTATTAACTCCTGTAGATGTCCCTAAGTTTACATCTTTTACTCCAAGTGCATCTAGCGCTTCTTGAATCTTAAAATCAGTAGAGGTTGTATTCATTTTATAATTTTTTAAATCTATTCAGATTGCGAATATAATAATTTTAAAGCCGATTTAATGGCAATTTATTAATCATTCCCAACTAACGAAAGGCTGCTTGCTGAGGCTGGAATTATAATATCTTTTTTCTCCAGTCACTTCTCTACCTAGCCAGTCTGGCTTTGAGAACTCCTCGTCTTCAAAACTAAGCTCAACCTCCGCAATCACAAGCCCTTTATTGGGGCCAGTAAACACATCAACTTCAAACAAGTGATTGGCTACCGACACTTCAAAACGTGTTTTGCTAACAATGGTTTTTTCACAGAGCTCTAGAAGCGCTTCCGCCTCTAGTTTAGATATTTCTTTTTCCCATTCAAATCGACTTAACCCGTTGTCACCACTACCCCCTTTGATTGTGATATACCCTATTTGATCCCTAAGTCTAACTCTTACGGTCCGGTGAGGGTCGGTATTTAAGTAGCCCTGAATAATAAGAGACTTTCTTGAAGCTTGTTCACGATAGCGATTTGAGTTTACTAAAAATTTACGTTCGATCTCAATCATAATATTATAAGTGGGTGTTAGAAGCATTAAATTTACAGTAAGTCAACGGATTTACCAATTCATAAAAACAACAACTTAAGGTTTTTGGAAAAGATCAACGCCCGTTCTTTCCTGTAGGATATTGAATGATTTCTTGAGTTTGTTAAGATTTTGTCTTGTGAAGTCAGTCATTATGCTAATATTCGCAAAAATCCCCAGATTATACATGAAGTCTGAAGGCGCTTTAGTAATTTTGAGTTAAATTTAATTTATTAAATAAATGTCTACACAGCCAAAAATCACAAGGTTTAAACAAAACGTTTTGTCAAAATACCAAATATACAATAGTATATTTATGACACTGCCTTTTGATACAATTACCAAAACAGGCGTTTTGTTACCCCTCTTTTTTGAAACTTGTCAGAAAGGCTTTTCAAACAACAAAACTCCAACGGCAATTGTAGAGTTATTTTTTAAAAAATACCAAGCGAGACGATCTCCTAAAAGCCAAATTAATTTACTTTTTCGATTTATACAATACATTGAAAGACAAGTAGTTTTGTTTGATGCTATTGAAGACGCAGCTTTTCCTATTGTTAATAACATGGACGGAATTGGAACGTTAAGAAGTTTAAAAGAAACAGCAAGTGCGGAAAACAAACTAGAACCGTTAAAAAAATACCTAGAAGAGTTTAAAGTTCGTATTGTGCTTACCGCGCACCCAACCCAATTCTATCCAGGTTCCGTGTTAGGAATTATTACGGATTTAACAGACGCCATAAAAGAGAACGATTTAACTAGAATACACGAGCTCCTTGCTCAGTTAGGTAAAACGCCATTTTTTAAACACAAGAAGCCAACCCCTTACGATGAAGCTGTTAGTCTTATTTGGTATTTAGAAAATGTGTTTTATAAATCATTTGGTACGGTATACGATTATATCCAGCAAAATATATTTGACGGTGAACACATTAAAAACGACATTATAAACATTGGTTTTTGGCCAGGAGGAGATCGAGACGGCAATCCATTTGTAACTCCAGAGATCACCTTAAAAGTGGCTGCCAGATTGCGAGAAACAATAATTAAAAATTATTACCGCGACTTAAGACAGTTAAAGCGAAAAGTGTCTTTTGCAGGGGTTGAAGAACGCGTTTCTGTGCTTGAGGGTGAAATGTACAAAATGATAACTAGCAAAAAGACAGATTTGACTCTGGATCATTTAGTGTCTGAGCTAAAAGAGATTAAAACAGACATCATTCAAAAACACCAGTCGCTTTATGCGTCAGATATAAATAGTCTTTTGAATAAAATTCATCTTTTTGGATTTCATTTTTCATCATTAGACATTCGTCAGGACAGTCGTGCACATGCAAAGGTCTTTAATGACATGGTAAACACATTAATTGAAAGTGGAAGTTCTATTTTTCCTTCTAATTACCACAATTTATCAGAAGCAAAACAAGTTGCGACTTTATCTAAAATAAAAGGAAGCTTAGACATGAGCTTGATTTCAGAGAAAGAAACATTAAAAGCCTTAAAAACAATGGCGGCCATTAAAACCATTCAAGGAACTAATGGAGAAAAAGCCGCAAACCGCTATATTATAAGCAACAACCAAACAACGCTTAATGTTATGCAGTTGTATGCGATGCTTAAGCTTGTGGCTTTTGAGGATGAATTAACGGTTGATATTGCACCGCTTTTCGAAACAATCACAGACTTAGAGAACGCACCTTCTGTAATGGAAGACCTATATACAAATTCAAATTATGTTGCCCATCTAAAGGCTCGCGGGAACAGACAAACCATTATGCTTGGATTTAGTGATGGCACTAAAGATGGAGGGTATTTAATGGCTAACTGGGCGATATACCAAGCGAAAGAACGGCTAACTACTATTTCTAGAAAGCACGACATTACTGTGATTTTCTTTGACGGTCGAGGCGGACCACCGGCAAGAGGCGGCGGAAAAACACACAACTTTTATGCCTCTCTAGGGCCAACAATAGAAGACAAAGAAGTTCAACTTACGATTCAGGGACAAACCATAAGCTCTAACTTTGGAACTCTAGACTCTTCACAATACAACCTAGAACAACTAATAAGCTCAGGAATTCATAACAGTCTTAGCAATAAAGATCTAACAATGACAACTGAGAATAGGCGGGTTATGGCTCATTTATCTAAGCTTAGTTACGAGGCATATGTAGGCTTTAAGGCCCACCCAAAATTCATCCCTTACCTAGAGCATATGAGCACTTTGAAGTTTTATGCAAAAACAAACATAGGGAGCCGACCCTCTAAGCGCGGTAAATCCGAAGGGCTGGTTTTTGAAGATTTAAGGGCCATCCCTTTTGTCGGCTCTTGGAGTCAGTTAAAACAAAATGTGCCTGGATTTTTCGGGGTTGGAACAGCTCTAAAACATTATGAAGACATTGGTGAGTTTGAAAAAACACAACTCCTTTTTCAAACGTCAGACTTTTTCAAAACACTTATTGAGAACAGCATGATGTCGTTGTCTAAGTCGTTCTTTGACCTTACAAAATACATGTCTGATGACCCTGAATATGGAACATTTTGGAATGTTATCTATGCTGAATACGTTACCACAAAGCGACTGTTGTTAAAACTAACAGGTTATAATGAGTTAATGCAGGAGGAGCCAGCCGGAAAGGCGTCTATTTCGGTTCGGGAATCTATTGTTCTGCCACTATTAACAATTCAACAGTTTGCTCTTAAGAAAATTCAGGATCTTGAAAAAGAATCTCCAAGAGATCAGGCTCAAATAGATGTGTTTGAGAAAATTGTCATGCGCTCTTTGTTTGGAAACATTAACGCAAGTAGAAACTCCGCATAGATTAAAATTGAATCTAACCAGAAACAGCCAAGCTTATCTTTATTTGAATTTGAGACAGGCGTTCATTTTTCAGTTGCTTATTCAGTAACTTCCTGCATGATTATAGGTTCACGATGGTTGCATTCAGTAAAAAACAAATAGATAAGTTGTTTTATAATTTTAATTTTTGCTTCATCACATCCAAAGCCAAACTAGAGACAGATCTTGTTCATTAAGTTTAGCTATTTCTAAACAGCTCAAGTAGGTTAAACCTAAATTTATATTAAATACTAAGAGGCCCATATGATTGGGCCTCTTAGTATTATACAGCTATTAATTTGAATTAAAGTGACTTGTGTGGGAAATATGGCCCACTAACAAACTTAACAAATGTATGACCTAGAGTATATACCCACTTCCAAATTATTAAATTAATAAATAGTACAATTAATGTAACTACGACATTCCAATATGCTCCTATCACTATAACTAAATCATCTGTATCAAGCCACCCAATAAGTGAGCCTTCACTCATCGTGTCTGTCAACTTGGACATTAACATTTCCGGATTAACAGACGAAAAGACATCACTGACTTCCAATAATGAAGCGATTGCTACAATACCAATATTGCTAAATTCACTGAAAGAACTTAAAATCCCACCAGCATCACCCCAAACATTACTACCGACCCCTAAATTAATTGAAGTAAGCCACGTAATTGTATATCCAATTGCGCTAAATAAAGCTATAAGTGCAGCAATATATCCAGCCGCACGTATTAAGGCTAAAGGAACATCTCGAATTAAAAGCTCTAACATATTCCCTCTAGAACTTGCAATTTCATTCCCTGCGAACCTTACCACGTTGACTAGCGGGATGAGGGCATAAAGCCAGAAAAACAAAGCCAACAAATAACCAACAGAGCCTAGAAACCCGTCCCCTGTGTTAAACACCCTCATATCCTGTTCAAACACTAATTCTCCTGTTTCTTCATCAATCTCCTGATTAAATTGTAAATTACCGTCATTGTCTTCTAATTGAACTTGTATATATTTCCCAGTACCCTCAACAAGTCGACCCTCATTATATTCTCTTTCTACATACTCGTCAACCATAACAGGGCTATCCATATCAAAAATAGGATCTCCGTTTTGTGTGTCTATTAAGTAATTTAATCCACCCAAAAAGGCACCTAACATTAGCCCAAGAGCCAAGAGCTTAAAAAGTGTCTTAATCCAATTTGGGATAGCGCTTTCAGAATTTTCAACTATAGAATTCCAATTGTTCATGGGTAGTTTTTCATTAACCATTTGCGGTAGATCCAGCAATTTGTTTAAATAATTTTTAATTACCATAATTATTAAATTTGATTAAATATTTTAATAAATCTACAATTTTTTTATTAAAAAGTTGTCATTTTGATGATAAATTAGATTAATTAATGTAAAATGCATTATTCACTATTTTATTTTTAGTTTAAATAAAAGCGGTTTTTTGCTGCTTCGCCATTAAAGGGCATATGCTGTAGTATGTTAGTAAACTATATAATGATTGTGTTTTAAGACTTGCATTTTAAGATAGAAGATAAATATCCTGTATACAATTTGCGTAATGGTGCTTTTTCCAAGGTGCTTTAACTGTACGTTGATTTTTGTACGGCTTAATAGTCACTTTAATCAATTTGATTAAAGAATCCATTTTCCTTTTAAGTTCATTTTGGGATGAATTTAAACATAAAAAAACCCGCTTTTGCGGGTTTTTTTATTGACTAATTTAAAACGGTTAATGCTCATTTAGCCTAAAGTCGGGGTATGCGTCCATTTTGTGTTCGTGTGCATCAAGGCCTTCTAATTCTTCTCTCTCCGACACTCGAATTCCAATAGTCTTCTTTAATGTGTATATAATGACAAATGAAGTGATTATACAAAATACAGCATAGCAACTCACTCCCACTAATTGAATAACAAACTGATCAAACCCAGCCTTTGCCCCAAAGAGCCCCACAGCAAGTGTTCCCCAGATGCCACAAATAAGATGTACGGCAATAGCTCCAACAGGGTCATCTAGCTTTATTTTATCTACTAAGCTTACCGCCAACACAATAAGTGCACCGGCAATAGCACCAATTAAAATAGCGTCTTCTGGACTCATTTGGTCTGCGCCAGCAGTAATTCCTACCAGCCCCCCTAAAATTCCGTTAAGGAACATTGTCAGGTCTAGGTTTTTATATAAAACAGTAGACGCAATCATTGCGACAACCCCGCCAGCAGCAGCAGCAAGACAAGTGGTCACCAGCGTTAGCGAAGTTGCTTCTGGGTCCGCCGAAAGGACAGAACCTCCATTAAAGCCAAACCAGCCCAACCATAAAATAAGAACCCCTGCAGTCGCTAGTGGAATACTGTGTCCAGGAATGGCTTGTGGTTTTCCGTCTTTAAATTTTCCGATACGCGCTCCTAGTAGCCAAACAGTTACAAGTGCCGCCCATCCTCCAACAGAGTGCACCAGTGTTGACCCAGCAAAATCATAAAAGCCTGTTGCGTCTCCAAACTCGAAGCTTGATAAAAATCCGCCACCCCACTGCCAAGATCCTGCAATTGGATATACGAATCCAACATAAACAACAGTAAAGATCATGAAAGCGACAATTTTCATACGTTCAGCAACTGCACCCGATACAATGGTCGCCGCAGTGGCAGCAAACATACCTTGGAACAGAAAGTCTGTCCACCATGTATAACCTCCGTCTGCATAGTCCGCAGTCATTCCGTTTTCAGGAGGCGTAATTCCAGTTACGATTGAACCAATGTATCCATTAAAGTCTCCCGGATACATTAAGTTAAAGCCTACAATATAGTATAGTAAAAGCCCAACCGTTATAATAAAGATGTTTTTAAATAATATGTTGATTGTATTTTTTTGTCGTGTCAGTCCGATTTCTAGAAATGCAAACCCTGTGTGCATAAAGAAAACGAGCGCCGTACAGATCATCATCCATACGTTATTGATAGTTAATAATTCCATGCTAGTTATTTTAATGTGTTACCGCCTTTTTCGCCGGTTCTAATTCTATATACTTCGTCCACCTGTGATACAAATATTTTTCCGTCTCCAACCTCACCAGTAGAGCCGGCGTCAATGATTGCTTTGATTGTTACCTCTTCAAAATCATCATTCACAACAATTGACAAATAACGCCTCTGGATATCGCTTGTACTATAAGAAACACCTCTGTATACGTGTCCTTCTTTTTCGTTACCTAAGCCGGTAACATCCCAATAAGAGAAAAAGTTGACCCCGACTTCGTGCAGTGCTTTTTTGACCTTAGAAAATTTAGATTTTCTAATAATTGCTTCTACTTTTTTCATTTATTATAATTTTAGTTTGTAATCAAAAATAAAAAAAAACCACAACACCTATAGCAATTTGGGGGTGTTGTGCTTTTTTTTATGAAATCAACAGTAATACCCCGTTTATATTAAGGGTATTTTAATTAATAGTTAAAATAAACAAAAAACCCTAGAGGCGAGCCCCTAGGGTTTTTAACACAAACTAAAAATCACAAACTTATTTTTAATTTTTTTAGAGCGTATAATTGCTCAATTATATATTGAAATTAGTCTTGACCTCTTTCTCTTTTTCCTGGATATGCAATAGATCCATGTTCAGAGATATCAAGCCCAGCAACTTCTTCTTCTTCTGTTACTCGTAATCCCATAGTATACTTAAGGATTCCAAATACGATAAAAGAGAGCACTACTGCCCATACAACATAGGCTAGCCCACCTATAAGCTGTGCAACAAGTTGCGCAGAGCCACCGCCGTTAAAAACACCAATTGCAGCGCCATCACCGTCTATACCCCAAAGGCCGACAACAATCGTCCCCCAGAACCCAACAACTCCATGGACAGATGCCGCACCAATAGCATCGTCAATTTTAAGTTTCTTTTCGATAAACTCGATAGAGAATACAACGATGACACCTCCAATAAGTCCGGCTAATACCGCGCCACCTGCACTCATGTTTCCACAACCGGCAGTGATACTCACTAAACCAGCTAAAGCACCGTTTAAAGATTGCGCCAAATGTGGCTTTCCGTACCAGATCCATGTTGTTATCAGTGCGCCTAATGCACCAGCAGCAGCAGCAAGATTAGTAATCAGCACTACTGTTGAGGCAGCAACAGTATCGTCTCCACCCCAAGCAAGCTGAGATCCACCGTTAAAACCAAACCATCCTAACCAGAGTATAAACACCCCTAAGGTTGCTAATATTTGGTTGTGGCCTGGAATAGGCATTACTTTTCCGTCAATGTATTTTCCAATTCTTGGCCCCACCATATAAGCAGCAACTAAGGCAGCAAAACCACCAACAGCATGAACAATTGATGAGCCAGCAAAGTCAATAAATTCAGCTGGCATGAATCCATCTGTATCGTTTAGCCAACCTCCGTTCCATTCCCATCCACCGGCAATAGGGTATATGATAGCAGTCATTACAATTGAAAATATAATGTAGGTTGAGTATTTTGTTCTTCCTGCAATTGCTCCAGAAACAATTGTTGCTGCAGTTGCGGCAAACATTGTTTGGAAGAATAAATCAGCACCTTCTCCTTGCATAATTCCACTCCAGAAAAACCATCCGTTAGTGGTGTCACCATACATTAAAGAGTATCCTACAAACCAGTAGGTAAGAGATCCTACAGCAATATCAAGCAAGTTTTTCATTGCGATATTCACTGCATTTTTTGAACGTGTCATTCCTGATTCTACCAAAGTAAAACCAGCTTGCATAAAAAACACTAAGATACCAGCAATTAGCATCCACAACGTTCCCATGTCTTCTTTGATCGCTCCAGCAAGACTTTCAACTGTAACAGTCTCCTGAATTATTAGAGGTAAAGTGTTTATAAAATTTGACATAAATTATATATTTAGTTGGTTAGTAAATACGAATTAGAAAGAGTAAACAGCAGCTAAAACAAATGAGGATAAGCTTTTGGAACCAGTAAGGTCGTTATCCAAAAACGCTTCATCTGAAGCAGAGTCTAATCTTAATTCAGGCTTAATCATTAAGTTTCCTACAGTATAGCTTCCAGTTAAAGTTAAAGCAAGTACGTCTGCATCGCCGTCTGCATCTGTTGCGCCAATAGCACCAAATTCACCAGTTTCAGCAAAATATTCTGCTCTTAATCCAAGCGAAAAACTATCAGATGTTGCAAGTTGCGGGTACAAGGCAACCCCTGCAAAACTAACGTCATCACCACCGTCAAAATAGGCAGCGTTTAATCCTAGGAATAACGAATCAGATAAATCAAGCCCACCGGTAAAATCAATTTCGTAAGTACCTTGAGAGTCTAGAAAATTAAGATATTGTCCAGCGTATCCTAGCTGAATACCAAAACCATAATCTCCTGAAGGATTGTATTCTGTTGCGTCTGTAGGATTCATTACAGCAGCCATTAATGACCAGTCGTTTCCTAAATCAAAGTCTGCTTTTAACCCCGTGTGGCTAAATGGTCCGTAAGAAAACAGATAAGACGTGCTGTAGTTGAAGTTTGCCGCAGGCGAAATCACCTCGTATCCTAAAAAGGTATTAAAGTTACCCATTGTTAATGTTACAGCTTCGCTCACGTTCCAATAAACATAAAGTTGGTTAACAATATCTCCCGTGTTTGAGTACATTGGAGACGCGAATATTGCGTCTGTACCTCTGGGTCCAAAAACTAAATCTGCAACAAATCCAACTTTTTCACCTTCATAGCTAGCGATTAGATTTGCCATGCCTAGAGCAAAACCAGGCAGTTGAGCAAATGAAGATCCGGGTGCGATAGCGTCTTCGTCATTAGGAGCAGATAAGTTTGCACGGTAATAGGCATCTATTGTTCCAGATAAAGAAAATGACGGAACATCTTCCTGTGCGTTTAATGTTAATGCTCCAACTAAAGCGACAGCACTTAAAATAATTTTTTTCATAATAGTTAATTTAATAGTTAATATTTTTAGTTATTGGGGTCAAATCTATAATATTTATACATACACCCCTAACAAAAATAGGGCTATGGAGTAATTTTTATACTATTTTTAATTTATACCCCTAAAAATTTAGGGTATTGTATTTTTTATAGTCATATTTTTAATATTTCAATAATTAGATTTTTAAAACAGGGTCTAGTTTGTGGTTTTCAGTTCTTTCTAGTCTGAAAATTAAAACCCCCTAAACTTTTGATTGATTATTTGACAATCTATCCTCCCTTATATTGCTCATAACGCATTAATGGCAATTCAAAATCGCAAATTCGAAAAACTGCCTAAGCTTTTTTATAAATAGACTTATTGCCATTATATTACATCTCCAACTATGGTTTAGAACCTCTAATAATTATAAGTATGTTAAAAAAGCAAGGTCTTTATTTACCCGAATTTGAACACGACAATTGTGGCGCGGGATTTATATGTAGTTTGACAGGAAAGCGCTCAAATGACATCATCCATAAGGCATTAGAGATTCTGGTTAAACTAGAACACAGGGGCGCCGTAAGCTCAGACGGAGTTACTGGAGATGGTGCAGGAATTCTTATTGACATTCCTCATAAGTTCTTTAAAATATTTTGTGAATTTGATCTTCCAGAGGTTGGGGAGTATGCGGTTAGTAATGTGTTCCTCCCGAGAAAAGAAAACCAGAGGACTTATTGTATTGAGGTTTTTGAAGAAGAAATAAAAAAACAAGGATTACAAATTCTTGGCTGGAGAGACGTCCCTGTAAACAGTGATGTTTTAGGAGAAATTGCCAAAGAAACAGAGCCCTTTGTTAAGCAATTATTTATCAGTAAGTTAGACAGCAAACAATCAGAGTTTGATTTTAACTTAAAATTATTTGCTGCTAGGAAAATAGCAGAACATACAATATATGGCTCAAAACTGTCTGAGTCTAAATTCTTTTACCTTCCGAGCCTTTCAACTAAAATAATTATATTCAAAGGCCTTTTAAAGCCAGAACATATTAACGAGTATTATTTAGATCTTTTCAATTCAGCGTTAGACACTCGACTCGCTTTAGTGCATCAACGATTCTCAACAAATACATTTCCAACTTGGGACTTGGCTCAGCCTTTTAGATATATTTGCCATAATGGTGAAATTAATACCTTACGAGGAAATGTATCTCGGATGTTTTCTCGTGAAGAAATTATAAAAAGTGACGCTTTTGGAGAGGATATAAAAAAAATAATACCTACAATTCTCAAAGGAAAATCTGATTCGGCAACCCTAGACATGGTCGTTGAGTTGTTGTTAATGACGGGGCGATCACTTCCAGAAGTAATGATGATGTTAGTGCCAGAAGCATGGGAAAAAAACCCAGACATGTCGGATTCTAAAAAGGCTTTCTATGAGTATAATTCGTGCCAAATGGAGCCATGGGATGGACCTGCCTCGATTCCTTTTACAGATGGAAATTTTATAGGAGCAGTGCTTGATCGTAACGGTTTAAGGCCCTCACGCTATACGGTCACTAAAGATGGGAATGTCATTATGTCTTCTGAAACAGGGGTTGTAGACATTAAGCCAGAAGAGGTAGAGTTTCATGGACGTTTAGAGCCAGGTAAAATGTTTTTGGTCGATATGAACGAAGGACGGATTATAAATGATGAGGAGATAAAGGAAAAGATTGCATCAAAACAGCCTTACAGGCAGTGGCTAGACGAAAATCTCATTCACCTTAAAGATATTTCGGCTAAAAAAGGACCAATTATTCATAAAGAAGTTGATTTAAGTAAAAGAGAAGTGGCTTTCGGATACACCAAAGAAGACCTGAATACAATCATTCGCCCAATGGCCCAGTTGGGCAAAGAGCCGATTGGGTCCATGGGAAGTGACACACCAATCGCTGTTTTGTCTGAGAGACCCCAATTAATTTACAATTATTTTAAACAAATATTCGCTCAAGTAACCAACCCACCACTAGACGGAATTAGAGAAGAGTTAATCACCGACATTAGCCTTACCTTAGGAAGCGATACTAATATTTTCGATTGCAATTCAGAGGCCTGTAAAAAACTGAAAATTCAAAATCCAGTTATTTCAAAACATGATTTAGATAAAATCAGAAATTATGATACAAACCCGAATTTTAAGGTTGAGTCTATCTCTATGCTATATAGAGTAAATCGCGGGTTAAACGAGTTGGAAATCGCACTTGAAGCTCTAGTGTCTAAGGCCTCAAAAGCAATAGAAGCAGGTGCAAACATCATCATCTTATCAGACCGATTTGTTGATGAAGATCATGCCCCCATTCCTGCGTTATTAGCTTGTTCGTATGTTAATCACGCACTTCACAAGCTCAATAAGCGCTCTAGAACGAGTTTGATAATTGAATCTGCAGAACCAAGAGAGGTTCATCATTTTGCACTTTTATTTGGTTTTGGAGCAAGTGCTGTAAACCCATACATCGTAAATGAAATTGTAGAGAATCAAATTAAAGATTCTGAGATTACTGATCTAGATTACCTATCGGCTATAAAAAACTACAATAAAGCCGTTGGAAAAGGGATTTTGAAAGTGATGAACAAAATCGGAATTTCTACTCTTAATTCGTACCGCGGATCTCAATTGTTTGAATGTGTAGGAATTAATACTAATACGGTTGAAAAGTACTTTCCTAACACGCCAACAAGAATCCAAGGTATAGGACTTAGAGAAATTGAAAAAGAAATTTTAAAACGACACAAGAAGGCGTTTAATCCTAATATAGAATCTGAAATTGAAATTGGAGGTGAATACAGATGGCGTCGTGGGCAGGAAAAACACATGTTTAATCCACTAACGGTGGCCAAGCTTCAAGAATCTGTCCGCACGAATAAAGCATCTACTTTTAAAGAGTATTCTGAGCTTGTCAATGACCAGTCAACACGTCTAATGACAATTAGAGGTCTTTTTGAATTTGATCAATTTGACCCAATTCCAGTTGAAGAGGTTGAACCTTGGACAGAAATAGTGAAGCGCTTTAAGACTGGCGCGATGTCTTATGGGTCCATTAGTAAAGAAGCACATGAAAACCTTGCGGTAGCCATGAACAGAATAGGTGGAAAAAGTAATTCTGGTGAAGGAGGAGAGGATGAGGATCGATTTTATAAAAACGCACAGGGAGATTGGAGAAATTCGGCAATAAAGCAAGTTGCTTCTGGTCGATTTGGAGTTACCTCCAACTATCTAACAAGCGCCAATGAGATTCAAATTAAAATTGCTCAAGGCGCAAAACCGGGGGAAGGCGGTCAACTACCAGGGCCAAAAGTGAATGCGGAAATTGCAAAAACAAGAAACTCAACTCCTTATGTGGGGTTAATTTCGCCACCACCACACCACGATATTTATTCAATTGAAGATCTTTCACAATTAATTTACGACGTCAAATCAGCCAACAGAGCCGCACGTATTAATGTGAAGCTCGTATCTGAAATTGGGGTAGGAACTGTGGCTGCAGGGGTTGCCAAAGCTAAAGCGGATGTTGTTTTAATCTCTGGTTTTGACGGCGGTACAGGTGCTTCACCATTAACATCACTAAAACATTGTGGATTACCATGGGAGTTGGGAATTGCTGAGGCGCAGCAGACACTCGTGATGAATAACTTAAGAAATCGAATTGTTTTGGAATGTGATGGGCAGCTAAAGACCGGTCGTGATGTAGCGATTGCATGTCTATTAGGTGCAGAAGAATTTGGATTTGCAACGGCGCCTTTAGTTGCTTCGGGGTGTATTATGATGCGGGTATGTCATTTAAATACGTGTCCAGTTGGTATTGCAACTCAAAACCCAGAATTACGTAAAAAGTTCAAAGGCAAGCCGGAACATGTAGTTAACTATATGTATTTCGTAGCCCAAGAATTACGTGAAATCATGGCACAGTTAGGATTTAAAACCGTCAATGAAATGGTGGGACAGGTTCAAAAATTAAACCGAAATAAGGCAATTGAACACTATAAAGCTTCAGGAATTGATTTGACACCAATTTTACATAAAGTTGAAGTGCCTGAAGATGTAAAGCTATTTAATACAGAATCACAAGACCACAACCTAGAGGCTCATTTAGATTTTAAGATAATTAAGCAGGCTCACCAAGGGATATTTAGAAGACAAAGAACTCATTTAAAGCTTCCTATTACTAATATTGACAGAGCGGTTGGGGCGGTCTTAAGTAATGAAATATCTAAAATTTATGGCGCTGACGGCCTTCCTGAAGACACGATAAATATTGATTTTAATGGCTCTGCAGGACAAAGTTTTGGAGCCTTTACCACAAAAGGAGTTTCAATGACTGTTCACGGAAATACAAATGATTATCTAGGGAAAGGACTCTCAGGGGCAAAACTTATAATAAAAGTTCCCGAAACCTCTACAATTATTCCTGAAGACAATATAATCACAGGAAATGTAACGTTATACGGAGCCACTTCTGGAGAGGTTTATATTAACGGAAAAGCAGGAGAACGTTTTTGTGTTCGTAACTCAGGAGCGAAAGCTGTTGTTGAAGGAATTGGCGACCATGGGTGCGAATATATGACAGGAGGAGTTGCTGTGATACTTGGAAAAGTAGGCAGAAACTTTGGAGCAGGAATGAGTGGCGGTGTAGCGTATGTTTTAGACGAAGACCAAACCTTCACAAAAAACTGTAACGGAGACGACCTGAATATTGATCCAATTAAGCTCGAGGAAGACAAGACTCAACTACGACTATTAATTGAAAATCATTTTGTTGCGACTTCAAGTCCACTTGCAAAACGAATTTTAGAAACTTGGAGTGCAACACTCCCTAAATTCAAAAAAGTACTGCCAGAAGAATACAGACAGGCTTTATTAAGATTAGAAAAAGAACAACTAGAAACAGTTTAAAGATGGGAAAGACTACAGGATTTTTAGAATTTAAGCGTCAGGATGAAACTTATCAAGCGCCAGAAAGTAGAATAAAAAATTATAAGGAGTTCACAATCCCATTAAAAGAGTCTAAGCTAAAAGACCAAGGCGCCCGATGTATGGATTGTGGAATTCCGTTTTGTCATAGCGGATGTCCTTTGGGGAATTTAATTCCAGATTTCAACGATAAGGTTTATAAAGGGAAATGGAAAGAAGCTGCTGAAATATTACACTCAACAAATAACTTTCCGGAATTCACTGGAAGATTGTGTCCAGCACCCTGTGAGGAAGCCTGTGTTTTGGGAATTAACGAAGATCCGGTAAGTATAGAGAATATTGAGAAAAACATTGTAGAGACCGCCTTTACAGAAGGTTGGATTACAGCGAAACCACCAAAAGTAAGAACAGATAAAACAGTTGCTATTATTGGATCGGGACCTGCGGGCTTAGCCGCTGCTCAACAATTAAACAGAGCGGGACATACTGTAACCGTTTTTGAGCGTGACGAAAAGGTTGGAGGGCTTTTGCGCTATGGTATTCCAGATTTCAAAATGGAAAAAAACGTAATTGATCGACGTGTAAATGTTTTGGTAGAAGAGGGAATCACATTTAAAACCAATGTACATGTTGGAAAAACGATAGATGCCAACGAACTAAAATCAGAGTTTGATGCTGTTGTACTTTGTGGAGGTGCGACTGTCAAAAGAAACATTCCTATTCCTGGAGCTGACCTCAAAGGGGTTCATCAGGCGATGGACTTCTTAAAGTTAAACAATCAGTATGTTGATGGTTTAGCCGATTTTAAAGACATTCTTTCTGCAAAAGACAAGAAGATCATTGTAATTGGGGGTGGAGACACCGGATCCGACTGCATTGGAACTTCGAATCGCCATGGTGCTACATCCGTAACTAACTTTGAAATTTTAACTAAGCCAACAGAAGGAAGGCCTGCAAATCAACCTTGGCCATATTGGCCCATGAAACTTAAGACAACCTCTTCACATCAAGAAGGTGTTGAGCGATTTTTCAGTGTATCAACTAAAGAGTTTATTGGCGATGACAAAGGACAATTAAGAGCCTTAAAAACGGTCGAAGTAGAATGGATCTTTAAACAAGGAGAGCGACCAGAGCTAAAAGAGGTCTTAAATTCAGAAAAAACATGGGACTGTGATTTAGTGTTGCTAGCTTTGGGGTTTACAGGAGCAGAAAAAACATTGGCAGACCAATTTGGATTAGACATGGACTTCAGAACAAACATCAAAGCAACAACAAAAGATTACGTAACAAATGTTCCTGGAATATTTGCAGCGGGTGATATGCGTCGCGGACAATCATTAATTGTTTGGGCGATATCAGAAGGACGACAAGCAGCACACCACGTTGATTCGTACTTAATGGGTAGCTCAGCACTGCCTCTAAAAGATGACAGTGATTTACCAAGGGTTTAGTATTATTTTTAACCTCTGAACATCACACAAAAAAAGCTTTAAATAACTGAAAAAGAGTAGTTTAGACTAATGTTTAAACGATTGAGTTTAGACCATTCACAGACATAATTACTATAGTAAGTGTGCAAAAAGATAATTTCGACACTTCTAAGGGATAAAATCTAAAATGAAAGAATTAAATAAATATAGTAAAGCTGTTACCCAAGACCCTACGCAACCAGCAGCACAAGCGATGCTTCACGCGATTGGACTCACCAAAGAGGACTTTAAAAAACCTCTAGTAGGAATCGCTAGTACAGGGTATGAAGGAAACCCATGCAACATGCACTTAAATGACCTTGCCAAACTGGTTAAAAAAGGGACTATTAACAAAGGCGTTATCGGTTTAATTTTTAATACAATCGGGGTCAGTGATGGTATTTCAATGGGAACTCCCGGAATGCGTTTTTCACTTCCTTCTAGAGATGTTATTGCAGACTCCATGGAAACCGTGGTTCAAGCCATGAGTTACGACGGGATGATTACGGTTGTAGGCTGTGATAAAAACATGCCAGGAGCATTAATGGCAATGATTCGTGTTAACAAACCTTCCATATTGGTTTATGGCGGGACTATAGATTCTGGGTGTCATAATGGCGAAAAACTAGATATTGTATCTGCTTTTGAAGCCTGGGGGAGTAAGGTTGCTGGCACCATGTCAGAATCTGAATTTGAAACAATTGTCGAAAAAGCATGTCCAGGCGCAGGGGCTTGCGGCGGGATGTATACAGCCAATACTATGGCTTCAGCAATTGAAGCCCTGGGAATGACACTACCATTCAATTCCTCTAACCCAGCGAGTGGAGAAGAAAAAAAGGAAGATGCGCTAAAAGCAGGTGAAGCAATGCGGATATTACTAGAAAAAGACATCAAACCATCCGATGTAATCACTAAAAAATCGCTCGAAAATGCAATACGACTCGTAACAATCTTAGGAGGATCAACGAATGCAGTACTTCACTTTTTAGCTATCGCAAGAGCAGCTCAAATATCATTTACTCTAGAAGATTTTCAAAGAATTAGTGACAACACACCTTTTTTAGCAGACTTAAAACCAAGCGGAAAGTACTTGATGGAAGATGTACACCGTGTCGGTGGGATTCCAGCGGTGATGAAATATTTATTAAGTAAAGGACTATTGCACGGAGACTGCCTAACGGTTACTGGAAAAACAATTGCAGAAAATCTTGCTGAGGTTGAAGACTTAAAAGAAGGTCAAGATGTAATTATGCCAACGGAAACCCCTATTAAAGCTTCTGGCCACTTACGAATGCTATATGGAAATTTAGCACCAGACGGAAGTGTTGCTAAAATTACTGGAAAAGAGGGGTTAAACTATAAAGGAACCGCCAAAGTATTTGAAGGGGAATATGCGGCTAATGATGGAATTCGTGACGGAAAAGTAAATAAAGGCGATGTGGTCGTGATTCGATACGAAGGTCCTAAAGGGGGCCCAGGAATGCCTGAAATGTTAAAACCCACTGCAGCCATTATGGGTGCCGGATTAGGAAAAGACGTTGCGCTTATAACTGATGGACGATTTTCAGGTGGTACACATGGATTTGTGGTAGGTCATATCACTCCAGAAGCTCAAGAAGGAGGAGCAATTGCCTTGGTAAAAGACGGAGATATTATTTCCATTGATGCCGATACAAATTCAATTATACTTGAGGTTTCTGAAAAGGAACTTGAATTACGAAAAGCAAAATGGACAGCCCCCCCCTTAAAAGTTACACGCGGGGTTCTTTACAAATATGCAAAAACAGTATCATCCGCATCCTTAGGGTGTGTAACAGATGAGTTTTAAATTTAGATTATGGATACACTAACCGCTACTCAGAAGCAATACTTAGAGCAACCGAAGGAACGCATTTCAGGAAGTGAAGCGATCGTAAGATGTTTGTTAGCTGAAGGGGTTGACGTTTTATACGGATATCCAGGCGGCGCAATTATGCCTGTTTACGATGAGCTATATAAGTATGAGGATAAGATAAACCACGTCTTAACAAGACACGAGCAATGTGCCGCTCATGCCGCTCAAGGATATGCGCGTATTTCTGGAAAAGTAGGGGTTGCTATGGCCACCTCAGGACCTGGCGCTACAAATTTAGTCACTGGCATTGCCGATGCGCAAATAGACTCAACACCTATTGTGTGTATTACAGGACAAGTACCTTCACATTTACTAGGGAGCGACGCCTTTCAAGAAACAGATATTGTAGGGATTTCAACGCCAGTAACTAAGTGGAATCACCAAGTTACAAAAGCGTCTCAAATCCCAGAAATTATAGCAAGAGCATTTTATATCGCAAAAAGTGGTCGACCCGGCCCCGTTTTGATTGATATTACGAAAGATGCTCAGTTTGAAGAATTTGATTTTCAGTACAAAAAATGTACAGGAGTTCGAAGTTATGTGCCAGTTCCAAAAACAGATCCGTCTTCTATTTCTGCCGCTGCGGCCCTCATAAATAGCGCTAAAAAGCCATTGATAATTTGGGGACAAGGAATTATACTTAGTAAAGCAGAAACAGAGCTTAAAGCGTTAGTTGAAAAAGCAGGAATTCCTGCAGCATGGACTATCATGGGCGCTTCAGCGCTTCCAACATCACACCCACTAAACATAGGAATGGTTGGAATGCACGGAAACTATGCGCCAAATGTTCTCACAAATGATTGCGATGTATTAATCGCAATCGGGATGCGTTTTGATGATCGTGTAACAGGTAAATTAGATGAGTACGCAACACAAGCTAAAATCGTTCACCTCGAAATTGATCCAGCGGAAGTTGATAAAAATATCAAAACAGATGTGGCCGTTTTAGGAGATGCTAAACAGAGTTTATTAGAGCTGTTACCACAGGTTAACGCCAACTCACACAATGAATGGCTTCAGAAATTCAAAGATTTATACGAAATTGAATACGAGAAAGTCATCAAAAATGATTTGCACCCAACCAAAGCGGGGCTGACCATGGGAGAAGTACTCAAAGAGATAAATATCCAAACCAAAGGGGAGGCTGCGATTGTTTCAGACGTTGGTCAACATCAAATGATAGCTTGTAGATATGCTGATTTTAATATTACTAAAAGTAACATCACTTCTGGAGGCTTAGGCACTATGGGCTTTGCATTACCAGCGGCAATAGGGGCAAAAATGGCAGCTCCAGACAGAGAAGTCGTTGCTGTTATTGGTGATGGCGGATACCAAATGACGATACAAGAATTAGGAACTATATTTCAAAATAAATTACCCGTAAAAATAGTCGTTTTAAATAATGAGTTTTTAGGGATGGTTCGTCAGTGGCAACAACTATTTTTTGAAAAGCGTTACGCGTCTACAGAAATGGTAAATCCTAATTTTGTAGCCATTGCTCAAGGCTATTATATAGAAGCAAAAAAAGTCACAAAACGAGAAGATTTAGCAGCTGCTGTAAAGGAAATGATTGACAGCGACGGTCCGTATTTTTTAGAGGTTTGTGTAGAAAAGGAAGGTAATGTATTTCCAATGGTTCCATCGGGGGCATCGGTATCAGACATAAGATTAGAATAGGATGGCAACAGAAAAACAACTTTATACAGTCTCTGTGTATACCGAAAACAATATTGGTTTACTCAATAGAATTTCCGCAATTTTTCAACGAAGACATATTAACATCGAAAGTCTTAATATTTCTGTTTCTGAAATTGAAGGCGTTTCTCGTTTTACGATTTTGATTCATATGTCCGAAGATCAAATTAAAAAAATTCTAGGTCAAATTGAAAAACAAGTGGAAGTAATCAAGGCTTATTACCACACAGATGATGATACTATATATCAAGAATCTTGCTTGTTCAAAATTAAATCAGACTTGCTGTTTGAAGAACGTCAAATTCAAAATATAATAAAGGAAAGCAACGCACATATCGTCACGGTTAACAAAGAGTTTTTTGTTCTTGAAAAATCAGGTCGAAGAGCGGAATTAGAAACCTTGCACAAAGCTCTTAGTGTTTTTGGAATTATGCAATTTGTGCGTTCTGCTCGAATTGCAGTCACTAAAGATGAACTAAAGATAACAGAAATGCTCAATGCATTTAAAAACTAATAAAAATCAACAACAATTATAATGGGAAATTATTTTAACACTCTATCCTTAAGTCAAAAATTAGATCAACTTTCAAAATGTAGATTCATGGAATCTTCTGAGTTTGAAGATGGCGTAACCGCTTTATTAGGAAAAACAGTTGTAATTGTAGGCTGTGGTGCTCAAGGACTTAATCAAGGTCTCAACATGAGGGACTCAGGCCTCAACATCTCATATGCCCTACGCGAACAAGCAATAAAAGACGAACGTCAATCCTTTAAGAACGCCTCTTCTAATGGCTTTCCCGTTGGTACCTATGAGCAGTTGATTCCAAGTGCTGACCTGGTTCTTAATTTAACTCCAGACAAACAACATTCAAATGTAGTTGATACCGTTATGCCACTTATGAAACAAGGCGCTACACTGGCGTACTCACATGGGTTTAATATTGTAGAGGAAGGAAAGGAGATACGTGAAGATTTAACAGTTATTATGGTCGCTCCAAAATGCCCAGGAAGTGAAGTTAGGGAAGAGTATTTAAGAGGATTTGGCGTGCCAACACTAACGGCTGTTCACCCAGAAAATGACCCAGAAGGTAAGGGATGGTCACAGGCAAAAGCGTATGCATCGGCGACAGGTGGTCACCGAGCAGGGGTTTTAGAGTCCTCTTTTGTAGCCGAGGTTAAAAGTGATTTAATGGGCGAGCAAACTATTTTATGCGGAGTGCTTCAAACAGCCTCGATTTTGTCCTTTGACAAAATGATTGAAAAAGGAATTGATGCAAACTATGCTTCCAAACTTATTCAGTACGGATGGGAAACGATTACCGAATCCTTAAAGCATGGAGGGATTACAACCATGATGGATCGTTTGTCGAATCCAGCAAAAATAAGAGCATTTGAAATATCAGAAACGCTAAAAGGAATTATGAAGCCTCTTTTTGTAAAACACATGGACGATATTATGTCTGGACATTTTTCAAAAACCATGATGGAAGATTGGGCAAATGATGACGTTAATTTATTAAAGTGGCGCGCAGCAACAGGTGAAACAGCTTTTGAGAAAACCGCAGCAACAAACAAACAAATCTTAGAGCAAGACTATTTTGATCACGGCGTATTAATGGTTGCATTTGTGCGAGCAGGGGTAGAATTAGCATTTGAAACAATGGTAAGCTCAGGAATTGTTGAAGAGTCTGCTTATTACGAGTCGTTACATGAGCTTCCGCTAATTGCGAATACTGTAGCAAGAAAAAAATTATTTGAAATGAATAGAATTATTTCGGATACAGCAGAATATGGTTGTTATTTATTTGATCATGCCTGTAAGCCATTATTAGTTGATTTTATGAAGACAGTAGAAACAGATGTCATCGGGACCTCTTTTACTTCAACAAAGAATGTGGATAATCAAGAATTGATACGTGTCAATGATGCGATCAGAAATCACCCAATTGAAGCAACTGGAAAGGTTTTGAGAACCGCAATGACAGCGATGAAAGTGATTAAATCTGACGCCTAAAGCGAATGTCAAAAACAATCCCCTATTTTCCAACTATTGATGCGGTAAAAGCAGCGGCAAGGAACCTTGAAGGTATATCAATCGTAACGCCTTTAATTCAGAACCTGCAATACTCTTCCACGTTTGACTGTAATTTAAGCTTCAAACGAGAAGACCTACAAGTCGTGAGGTCGTATAAAATTAGAGGTGCTTATAATAAAATGTCGTCCTTAACGTCTGCCGAAAAAGAGAACGGGGTTATTTGCGCAAGTGCGGGTAACCATGCTCAAGGCGTTGCTTTGTCCTGTAAGCTGTTAAAGATCAAGGGGACTATTTTCATGCCAACCCCCACCCCTAATCAGAAGATAGAGCGGGTCAAGATGTTTGGGGAGCATTATATCAAAATTGTTTTATTAGGCGATAGCTTTGATGATGCATATAACGCAGCAGTTGAGGATTGTAACAAGCGAAAAAAAACGTTTATTCATCCCTTTAATGACGAAAAGGTAATTGAGGGACAGGCGACACTAGGCTTAGAGCTCATTAATCAAGCATCAAAACCAATTGATTATATTTTTGTAGCTGTTGGCGGTGGAGGTTTAGCATCAGGGATGTCTACAGTATTTAAACTGTTATCTCCAGCCACAAAAATTATTGGCGTTGAACCGGAAGGCGCTCCTTCAATGAAAGCCGCCCTTAAAAATGGGGAAGTAATACAGCTACAGACCATAGATAATTTTGTAGATGGCGCTGCTGTAAAGCGAGTTGGTGATAAGAATTTCCAAATCTGTAAGGAGAACTTATACGATATGATTACGGTTTCTGAAGGGAGCGCGTGTCAGACAATCTTAGACTTATATAATAAAGATGCAATTATCGCTGAGCCTGCTGGCGCTTTAAGCGTGGCTGCTTTAGAGGGATTTAGATCTGTGATTAAAGGTAAAAATGTAGTTTGTATCATAAGCGGTGGCAATAATGATATTACACGGACCGCGGAAATAAAGGAGCGTGCGCTGCTGCATTCGAAGCTAAAACACTACTTCATAATTACATTTCCACAACGTGCGGGTGCTTTGCGCGAGTTTGTAGTCGATATCCTAGGGCCTAATGACGACATTACTCACTTTGAGTATACGAAAAAGGTCAGCAGAGAAACAGGTGTAGCTGTGGTTGGAATCGAGCTTAAATCGCCCAACGATCTTGAGCCGCTAATTGCTAAAATGAAACTTCATAATTTTTACGGCGATTACCTTAACGACAAACCTGATTTATTTCAGTTTCTAGTTTAGCGACTTTTTTTAAATCGAATTTTTATAATTTAGAGTAGTCTTTAACCTCACTAACCCTCAAGGTGTTTACCATTCCTTTTTCTTTCATTGGCATTGCTGCCAAACTGATAACCATGTCCTCTGCCTCTACGTACCCTTTTTCATAGGCTATTTTATTAACATCGTTAATTGTTTCATCTGTTGAAGCAAACTTATCATAATGAAAAGCGCGAACGCCCCAAAGTAAATTTAACTGCGAAATGATACGCTTGTTTGACGAAAATACGAGGATGTGAGCGTCAGGGCGCCATGCTGAAATCTGAAATGCTGTATATCCACTATTTGTGAGCGTTGAAATAGCACGCGCATTAATTTCATTTGCCATATTAGCTGCATGGTAGCAAATAGATTTTGTAATAAAACGTTTGGTGCGAATGTATGGAGGGTTTTGCGGCACATGAATCAAGTCTGAATTTTCAACAGTTTTGATAATGTTTGACATTTTTTCAATCACCTGAACAGGGTATTGACCCACAGAAGTTTCTCCCGAAAGCATGACTGCATCTGCACCATCCATTACGGAGTTGGCAACATCATTAACCTCTGCACGAGTTGGCGTTAAGCTTGTAATCATCGACTCCATCATTTGGGTTGCAATAATTACAGGGATTCTCGCTTTTTTTGCTTTTAAAACTAACTCCTTTTGAATTAAAGGGACTTGATGCGCAGGAACTTCAACTCCTAAATCGCCTCTAGCAACCATTAAACCATCACAGTAAGCGATGATTTTGTCAATATTTTCGACTGCTTCTGGTTTTTCAATTTTAGCAATAATAGGAATTTTGCAAGAACTATGCTCAGATATTAGTGTTTGTAGTTCCATTAAATCCTCAGGATTTCTTACGAAAGAAAGTGCCATCCAATCGACCTCTTGCTCGATTGCGAACACGGCATCTTCTTTGTCTTTTTCTGTCAATGCAGGCTGTGATATATCGGTATTTGGAAGGTTGACTCCCTTTTTAGATTTCAAAGGACCTCCTTGAATAACTTTAGCCCTAACTTCATCTTTTAAATTTGTAGAAACGACTTCAAAAAGTAACTTTCCGTCATCTAAAAGGATACTTTCTCCTTTTTTGGCGTCTAAAGGGAAGCGGTCGTAGGTCATATAGACACGCTCTTTAGTTCCTTCAAAACGTTCGCCTGTCGCAAAGATAATTTCATCTCCTGGGTTTACAACTACGTCGTCCTTCATGACCCCCACCCTTAACTTAGGGCCTTGTAAGTCTGCCAAAATGGATGCGTTAAACCCATATTCCTCGTTTATCTCACGGATAAGTTTTATACGCATTTTGACATCCTCATAGTCGGCATGAGAGAAGTTAATTCTAAATACATTTACTCCAGCTTCTACCATTTTGTGAAGCATTTTTTTTGAACTGATAGCAGGCCCTAATGTTGCTACAATTTTTGTTTTTTTTCTTGTGTGTGACATTAATTAAATATTAAATGGTCTTTTGATTTTAGTTGTGAAATATCGACGCTGTAAGCTGTCGATACTTTCGGTATTTTTTGAATCTTGTCCAAGATTTGTTTTTCGTTAATAAATCCACCACCATTATTTATTTTCAATATATAATCAACAGAATGGTGCTCTGGCAGTAATGAGTGTATGACCCAGCTTTTGTCGTTTATTTCTGAAAACAGTCCTTGAGAAATAGCAATTTCCTCGACTAAGCTACTGTTTTTAATTAGGTGCCAATCTGTTTGAAGCTGTTTATTAGACCACTTAAAAACAGAAAAAGAGGCTAATGATGTAATGAAATCAAGATCTTCTTTTGTTCTAGCCAGTCGAGTCTCCAAATACTTGTTTAAATAGTATGCTAACCGGTAATCCTCCATTTCGCAGTGAACCGCTAAAAGTGAATAATTTGAGTCTTCAAAATCATCAACAAGTAGTTTATGTACGGCCATAATTCTCAGTAAACATTATGTAAATATAGGATATTAACTCAGAATTTGAACCTGCTTTCAAGCTTCTTAAGTCCAAATTAATGCGAAAACGTTATAGTTTCACGAGAACAATTAAATCAGGTAATTTTATTGATCTTGTCCTGAAGAGCAAAATAAGCTCGTTTAGACACTTTTTCTTCCGCTTTCTTTTTTGAGGTAGCCCTTGCTTTCGCAACGGTCTTTCCGTTTATACGTAGTTTAACAGAAAAGTGTTTTAATAGGTCTTTTCCAGCATCTTCCAGGCTTTCGAAATAAAAGGTTTTCTTTTCCTTTTGACACCACTCAATAATATAGCTCTTATAGCTAATAATTTTCCCTTCTAAGGATTCAATATCTACATGCGGACCAATAACTGTTTTGTAAATAAACCGGTCACAAGCTATGTAGCCTTTATCCAAGAAAACAGCACCTATTAGAGCCTCGTACAGGTTGCCATGAATGTTTTCTCCAAATTGTGATAAAGGAATTTTACTGTGCATCAAGCTTGAAAGTTTTAGCTCTTTGCCAATTTCGTTTAAGTGCTCCCTGCTTACCACCTTTGAGCGCATCTTGGTTAAATAGCCTTCGTCTCCGCTTGGAACTTTATCAAATAAATAATGCGCCACTACGGCGCTTAATATTGCATCTCCTAAAAATTCGAGCCTTTCATAGCTAATTGGGTTTCCTAATTCGTCTTTTCGGTTTGCCGATCTGTGTGTAAAGGCTTTTTCGTAGTAGACGTGTTTTGCAGGACTAAACCCTGTTATTTTTTTCAAAGACCCCGTGAGGCTTCTGTTCTTTTCAGAACGTCGCTTAAAGATATTTTTAATAGGACTCAAGAAGATTAATCTAGTTTTTTGAAAACAACACAAGCATTGTGGCCACCAAAACCGAACGTATTACTCATCACAACTTTCACGTCTCGCTTTTGAGGTTTGTTGAGAGTTAAGTTTAACTCAGGGTCAATATTTTCATCTGGGGTCGTATGATTAATCGTTGGAGGAATCATGCCGTGCTCAATCGACAACACAGAAGAAATAGCTTCAATTGCTCCAGCAGCACCAAGTAAATGGCCCGTCATAGATTTTGTAGAATTAATATTTATATTTTTCGCATGCGTACCAAAAACCTGTTTGATTGCTTTTAGCTCTGCCACATCGCCAAGAGGCGTCGAGGTTCCATGTGTGTTGATCGCGTCAACATCTTCAGGATTTAAACCTGCATTTTCAAGACAATTTTTCATTACCGCTATGACACCGATTCCATCTGGATGCGGAGCTGTCATATGATAGGCATCAGAAGAGAGCCCACCACCAACAAGTTCTGCGTATATTTTAGCACCTCTCGATTTAGCGTGTTCGTATTCTTCTAGAATCAAAGCGCCAGCGCCCTCACCTAAAACAAAGCCGTCTCTAGTTCCATCAAAAGGTCTCGAAGCTGTCTCAGGGCTTTCATTTCGTGTAGATAATGCGTGCATGGCATTAAACCCACCCACTCCAGATTGCGTAACACAAGCTTCGCTTCCGCCACTCACTATGACATCACAATGCCCAAGACGTATTAAGTTTAATGCATCAAAAATCGCATTTGCTGAAGAAGCACATGCAGATACAGTCGTGTAGTTAGGACCCATAAAACCGTGTTTTATGGAGATATTGCCAGGAGCAATATCAGCAATCATTTTAGGAATAAAAAACGGATTGAATCTTGGAGTTCCATTTCCATTGGCAAAGTTCATCACTTCGTTTTGGAATGTTTCAATACCACCAATTCCAGCTCCCCAAATAACTCCAACACGAAGTTTATTTATATTTTCTAAATCGAGTTTAGCATCTAAGATGGCTTCGTCAGAAGCCACCATAGCATATTGTGTAAATCGATCCATTTTTCGAGCTTCTTTACGATCGAAGAAGTCCAAAACATTGAATTTTTTTAATTCACAAGCAAATTTTGTTTTGAAATGTTCAGTATCAAAATAAGTTATAGGACCACAACCACTCTTGCCGCTAATTAGACCCTTCCAATAAGTGTCTATATTATTGCCAATAGGAGTCAATGCCCCAAGACCTGTTACTACAACTCGCTTTAGTTCCATAAAAAATTAAAATGTAATTATTTTGCAGCTTCGATATAAGAAACAGCTTGACCTACAGTTGAAATGTTTTCTGCTTGGTCATCTGGGATTTGAATATCAAATTCTTTTTCAAATTCCATTATTAGCTCTACAGTGTCTAGCGAATCTGCGCCAAGGTCGTTAGTGAAGCTAGCTTCTGTTACCACTTCGTTTTCATCAACGCCTAATTTGTCTACGATAATCGCTTTTACTCTTGATGCAATGTCTGACATAATATTTCTGTTTTAAGTTTTATATTAGGATGCAAAAATAAAAAACTTTACATTAAAACGAGTAAATACTTTAAAAATGTGTGTTTATAAATGCTTAAATCGGTTATGTATTGTGTTTTTACTTCTCAATGTGGATAATTATTCTTTTTTTTGTTAAAGAATTTCAACCCAAAAAACCTTTAAATGAAACGAATTGCAATTTTTGCTTCTGGGTCTGGCACCAATGCTGAAAATATTATAAAATATTTTCAAGCAAATAAGTCTGCTGAAGTTGTTCTTGTTCTATCAAACAACCCTGAGGCATTTGTTTTAAATCGCGCCTCAGAACTAAATGTTAAGACAATTATTTTTGATAAAAACCAACTTAATGACTCTGCTTGGGCGCTTGAAAACCTATCAAATCTTGAGATAGACCTAGTTGTGCTTGCTGGTTTTTTATGGAAATTCCCCCCACATTTATTAAATATGTTTCAAAATAAAGTTTTAAATATTCATCCCTCATTATTACCAAAGTACGGAGGCAAAGGCATGTACGGCACACATGTACACAAGGCGGTAGTGGCTAATAAAGAAACGGAGTCCGGTATTACAATTCATTATGTGAACGAGCACTATGATGACGGCGCTATTATTTTTCAAGCCAAATGTTCGGTTCTTCAAACAGATACTTTTGAGGACGTTGCGGCTAAAATACACCAACTGGAGTCTAATCACTTTCCAGAAGCTATTCAAAATATACTTTCTGAAAATGGCTAAATCAAAACAAAAATATTACACTGTTTGGAAGGGACACCGGACCGGTGTCTTTAAAACCTGGGATGATTGTAAGGCTCAAATAGCCAACTTTGAAGGTGCACAGTATAAATCATTTTTGACATTCCAGTTAGCTAAAACAGCACTTAATGGTAATTATAAAGATTACATTGGGAATAAAAAGCTCTCAATTGGCCTTTCTGAATCTCGACTAAAGTTAATTGGTCAGCCGAACTACAATTCTATTTCAGTGGATGCTGCTTCTAGTGGCAATCCTGGAATAATGGAGTACAGAGGGGTTGACACCCAGTCAAAAAAACAATTATTTCATAAAGGTCCTTTTCAGCAAGGCACTAATAATATTGGGGAATTTTTAGCACTTGTTCATGGGCTTGCATTTTTAAAGCAAAAAAACAGCAGTCTAATTCTTTACACAGATTCTAGAACGGCAATGAGTTGGGTTAAGAAAAAACACTGCAATACCAAGTTGGAACGAAACCCGACTAATGCAGCCATGTTTGAACTAGTAGACCGTGCTGTTTTATGGTTGAAAAACAACTCATATATGACTGTAATAGTTAAATGGGAAACAAAGGCTTGGGGTGAAATCCCTGCGGATTTTGGACGCAAATAAATTATGCAATTACAGTCGATTTATTAGTTTTATTAAGAAGAAAAAATACGTAACTTTGTTTTTTAATTTTTAATAAAATTTATGAGCAAGTTGGTAATCGTTGGAACAGTTGCATTTGATGCTGTAGAGACTCCTTATGGAAAAACAGATAAAATACTTGGAGGATCCGCTTCTTATATTGGTTTGTCTGCCTCGCAATTTAACGTCAATAGCGCCATCGTTTCTGTAGTTGGAGGTGATTTTCCTCAAAACCATCTAAATCTCTTTTTAGATAAAGGGATTGATATTTCAAGTGTTGAAATCATAAAGGATGGCAAGACATTTTTTTGGAGTGGACGTTATCACAATGACATGAATAGTCGGGATACTTTAGTAACAGAACTTAATGTGCTGGAAAATTTTCAACCAATAGTTCCTGAATCCTATAAAGACGCCAAAATATTAGTTCTAGGAAACTTACACCCAGCAGTGCAGTCGAGTGTTTTAGACCAAATGAGCGATTCATCTACACTTGTTATTCTTGATACAATGAATTTCTGGATGGACCATGCCCTTGATGAGCTTTTAGAGGTAATCAAGCGTGTAGATGTTATTACAATTAACGACGAGGAAGCTCGCCAATTAACCGGACAACATTCATTGGTCCAAGCCGCTAAGAAAATTCACGAAATGGGTCCCGAGTATGTCGTGATCAAAAAAGGGGAGCACGGAGCACTATTGTTTAACAATGGAAACATGTTTTCAGCGCCGGCATTGCCGTTAGAGTCTGTTTTTGATCCTACTGGCGCTGGAGACACCTTTGCTGGTGGATTTGCTGGGTTTTTATCCCAGTCTGAAGCCATTAATTTTGAAAGCATGAAAAAGGCAGTTATTTATGGCTCAACCCTAGCTTCATTTTGTGTTGAGAAGTTTGGTACTGAGCGCCTTGAGTCTCTGAAATCAGAGGAAATAAGCCGCCGTCTGATTGCTTTCAAAGAGTTGACACAATTTGAAATAGAAACAACATCATAAAAAACGCGCCTATTGTTGGGCGCGTTTTTTAATAATAATATATCATACTAAATTATTTATATGAGCGATGCAATTAAACATGAGTGTGGAATTGCCCACATTAGATTATTAAAACCTCTAGACTTTTATAAAAAAAAGTATGGCACTGCTTTTTATGGGATTAATAAGATGTATCTCATCATGGAAAAACAACACAACCGCGGACAAGATGGTGCGGGGTTTGCTAGCATAAAACTAGATATGAAGCCTGGGGAACGCTATATTAGTCGAGTACGTTCAATAGAACAACAGCCCATTCAAGATATCTTTGCTCAAATCAACACACGGATTAATGATGTGTTGGCAGAAAACCCAGATGTTGCAGATGATGTAGCAGCTCAAAAGAAAATGGTACCCTACCTAGGAGAAGTGTTGCTAGGCCACGTGCG
>OJDL01000069.1_pt1 | contig 48330 bp, 40 predicted proteins | sample 1592681 | NCBI WGS metagenome assembly OJDL01 (sample SAMN05416885, study PRJEB24817) | seawater metagenome | isolation source: Sea water | place: Canada:Atlantic | collected 2013-11 | reverse complement strand
TCTACACACTGCATATCGTCGGCAGCGTCAGATGTGTATAAGAGACAGCATCAAACCTATCAATTATAATCGTTAAAATTTGAGATTTTTCAAGATCATTTTTTAACTTATGTATTATAGAAGATTTTCCGTGTCCTCTTTGACCCAAAATAAAACGACTTGTACCAGATTTTAAATCATCGAGTAAAGTTTGATAAAAATTAGGTTCATAGAAAATCTCATTATGAAATTCTATTTCTTCTTCTGCAGAAAACTTAGAAAAAGGGTTTTTTAACAAGCCTAAATTATTGTTAAGGATATTAGTCATTCGGTTTTTCTTAATTAGCTACAACGGTTGTGTATAAGAATAGTAGGGCTGAAAATGTACGCTAACCATTCGGATGAAACACAAGCCGAATTTTTAAATTTTTCTTATTATCTTTTTTCTCAATAAGCCAAATTTAAAAATTTGGCAATCTCGCAAATGTGCCTTTTGTCATTGGGTTAAGCACTCATTGCCCTATTATTTTTATACGTTGTTGTGCAAAGTTTTTATTGGTCTCTTTTTGTAATTCCATCTCTTTTTGATTCAGGCAAAGTATCGTACAAGCTACTTACTTGTTTTGGTAAAGCAATCATATATTCAATGATAACATTAATTAATTCGAAAAGCTTGTTTACAATTTTAATATCATCTGTATCGATTTGTCCAGGATGTACTGCATCATTTCCTGTAACTCTTACAATATCCAATGATTTCTGTACAATCTCTGGAAGCCCCTTTTTTACTAAATCTTTTATGTCCGTATTGATATTTTTTCCCTCTTCTCCAAGTTCCTTGCAAAGTATTTGTATTGATAATCTCAATAGGGCAGCAGCTCCTTTTGGTGATTTATTCATAATTGAAGCAGCTTCCAAATATAATTTCTTTACAGATTCAGGCATTTCAGGGTTCGGAAATGGCGCACTTCCAGTTTCTGGATAGAACATTTTTGTCAAAATCCACAGTGAATAGTCCTGACAATGGTCACATTTCGAAGTTCGAATCACATTTCTGTCAATTTTAACGTCTCCAATATTTGTACTGTGAGATTGAAAATTAAAATCTCTTTGGTTCCAATTCTGTTTAGCTAGTACTCCACAATGAGGGCAAGTAAAAGATTTTTTAAATACTTCTGGTTGGATATATTTCATTGATAATAGATGGTTTCGTTAAATTTTGCACAACGGTTTTGTGTATGAAACGTAGCGTATAAATAAACACTAACTTTTCGGATTTAGCACGAGCCGAATTTTTAATTTTTATGTTTAATTTTCTTTTCTAAATATAACCAAATTAAAAATTTGGCGTACTTTGTAAATATACAAAAACCTCTCGGAAAGCCTATAATAGCTATGTTTTATACACGTTGTTGTGCATAGTGCTTTTCACGTTCTGATTGGTTTTCCAATGTTTGTTATTTAGTTCAAATGTGCGCTTTGGCAAGACATACTCTTTTACAGTTTTGGTGGTGCGATGGGTTGAGCGACTGTAAATGTGTATGGCTTTCAGCGTTGGCATTACAATCCAGAAAATAATTTACCATCCGAAATTGATTTTGGATTTACCGTTTCAATATCAGTCAAATCAGATTTGAATTTCACTTCACTTACTTTACTTGGAATGTTTATCCTTTCAATCTTTGAAACTGTTGAACTATTGTAGAAATTGATTGAATCTTTTCCTAATTCATAATCGAAACTTACTGCTAAACCTTGTTCGAGTACATTTCCCAAAGTTGCACCTACAATTCTCAATAGTTTTTGAATGAGCACCTCACTTTCAACTCTATCATTGATTGATTCAATTAAGTCTGCTATACTTTTTCCGTTTGACGATTGTCTTGCGAATATAGAAGAGATAATAATAGTCGTTTTATCTTCTGCATTGAGCTGTTCAGAAGTAAATATGTGTTTACGTTCCAGCGTACTTGAACTTTTAACTTCAATTTTTTCTTGGTCGGCATTGAAGTCAAACTTTTCTTCAGGCTTATTGTGCCAATACTCCAAAAGTATTTGAGGTTTAAAGCTTGTTTCAATAAGCAATAATTCACACCATAAACCTTGAACAGTCGTTTTCGGTGGACTTGATATAGCTTTAAAAATTTCAATAAAATCATTGAAAATATTATAAATCTCTTTTTGGCTTGGGTTTTTGGAAAGTTCACTTAGTAAATTTTCTACGATACCTAAAAAGTACTTTTGTAATGTAAACTCCTTACTCTTAAATAAAATGATAGTGTAGCTCTCGAATTTAGTTTTATCTTCTACAGTTATTTTACATTCCAAATTATGCAATAGTTCAAGATATTCAAGACGTATGTTTTTTTGATTCAAAAATGTTTTATCGCTTTCCGAATCGATAAGTATAGAAGGAAATCCAGATTGATTGATTCCTATCTTTGCAAAAGGGTATTCGTCTAATCTCTTAGCATTAAAGACCGAACCATTTTTTGTAGGTATTTCAAGTGAAGTAAATTCTTTTACCATTTGTACTAAAGAGAATTGGCTGGTTGTCTAACAATATCTTTTCCAATACTCTCTGGAATCCAAATTGTAATGCTTGGCACATCTTGATACACAATTTGACCGTCTGAATTGGTAATTGCATTATCGTTTTCATCGGTTAATTCCAGCCTATGAATTTGTATTGTAAGGCGTTCAGTATCTCTTATGCTTCTATCGCCAGCATATATTTCTCCACGAGCAAATCCTTGTTTTGCAGGATTTGGACCTTGGAAGTATTGTTGTACTTCATCATTTGCTTTTAATCTACGTTTTCTAATAGGCTGAATAATTTCGTCTCCAACTTTTTCTGCACTCATAACATAAACCAGACAGTTTTCATCAGAATTCTCATTGCAATAAGCGGTTAATAGTCCTTGCAAACTTGAAAACGTCTGACTGTCTGATTCTTTTGTGAATTTTAGTTTATTTAATAGATGTTCCAAAGTTGATTCGATAGGCAATTCTGCAAACAGATGTTTCTGATTTGATGTTCTATTTTCGTGTCCTTCATTGATTTGAAATTCGTGGATGTTTCTACTTGTGAATTCCGAAATAATAGTTTTATTCCCTTCAATATATCTATCAGTATCGTGTGGTGCTTTAATGTAAAACCACTCCGCACCAAGATAGTCACGGTCCAAATCATCAAAGATTATATTCGGTCTGGTCAACCGAAGCATTCTGTGCTTCACTACTTGGCGTTCCCAATCATTAAGATGTCTATTGTTTTCTGCGTATTCGGTTAATCTTCGCCTAACATCTTCCTCGTGTTCGATTATTTCTTGAAAGGCAGTAATATTTTGTGAATCCAGCCAAACTCGGCAAAATCCAATATAATCTCCTTTATAACCAAAAAAGCGAGCTCGCTGTAGTGTTGTATCAATTTGACCAGTTGCCAAGCTACGAGGCATATAGGTAACTGTAAGACCTTCTACAGTAAAACCTCTATCCATTGCTTGACCACCAACAAGAATCCAAGAATACTCTTCACGCCAAGGAATTTGTGGTGTTTTTCCACGAGAAGCATTAACCAACATCGACCGTGTATATTTGATGGCGTGAAGTAATTGATTATCTTCAAGTAGCACTTCGAACCTTGGCAAATCTTGAACAGTCAAGTTTAGATTGTCATAAGCACCTCTAAAACTTGAATACAAATGCTCTTTTTCATCCTCATCATTGCTTTCCAGTAGTCTTGTCCAACTACCAATAACATCATTAATCCAATTATAATAATCTGTATGGTCAGCGGTTAGTCTTGATGGGTGTACAAGCATAGTTCTATTGAATTGATTGTCTTTTATACGTCCAACAACTACACCTAAAAAGAAAACTCTTAACGCACTAAGTAAACTGTTTGGGATTTGGTTTACTTGATTCTGATTTGTTGGAATTTCATTTGTTGGGATTTCTTGTACTAACTCAGGATTATCAATAAAAAAAGTTCTACCACCAGTATATCCTGAGCCAGGTGTTAATAGTTTAATGAAATTAGGCGAAAGCCTATCCCAAATATTAATGAACAAGTTTGCCTGTGGTGTAGCTGTATATTGTAGTAATGTATGGTGAGGGAAAATTTCTCTAAGGCTGTTTATTCGCCTATAAATTGTTGAAGCATCACCTTCGTTAACATTATTTTCGCCAGCTCTTGCATTTGCTCTTGCTCTTGTATTTAAACTCGCTTGGTCACTTTCATCATCGATAATTAATGTTGGTACATTAGTTAAATTGAGATTACGCATTACGTTAATTAAATTTTGAAGGCGATGCGTTTGTTTCATTACTGTAATCAATACCGTAGAACATCTTTCACGAGGTAGAGTAGGGTCTTGCCATTTTTCAAGACTTTGCTGTATTGAATTTATATGGTTTGGGTTTTCTGGATTTTTTATGATTTTCCATTTTCTGTCTCTTCGTTCCTCAATCCGAAGGTCTTTAAGCATTCTTTTGTATGATTGCTCGGATAAAGGTGTTGACGTACCAGCAATAATGATGACTATCTGATAATTATTGTCTCTTGCCATTGCAGTAAGAGTTGTAAACGACAAAGTTTTACCGCTTTGGACGTAGCCAAGAACTAAACCTGTTTCAATGACATTACTTTCATCAGGATTACCACACATTTCGAAAATTTTATGTGTCTCATCAATGATTTGGTTTCCAGCATTATCAATTTGATTGTTTGCGTCTGTAAATCCTTTCAATTCTATCAATTTATGAACTTCTGTACCTACAAAGGGATTCCATTTTGCATTATTATTGCTTTCTTGGCTGCCAGTTATTTCTATTGTCTCTGCCATAATTGGTTAGCTTGATAATTTTGTAATTAATTCGTTGAAATTTCTTCTGATTTCTCCTGGTGTTGTTGCTCCACTTTCTTTTGCAATTAATTCTGCTAAACCTAATGCAGCTACCATTCTTAAAATAGGTTCAATTTTTTGATTATCTGTTCCAGCAAATTGAACCATAAACGGATGAGTTAGAGATAGTCTAATTCCAATATTTCTTGAATCTGCCACTTTCTTATTTTCTGGAATCAAATGGCGACCTACTTGAATCATTTCACTTAAAGATGGATCATATGAGAGTTCTATATAAATTTTCCAGTTTGCATTATTAAAGTTTACCTCAAACTCTTTTTGAATTGCTTTTTCAGTTTCTATCAATTCTTCATCAACGTCTTCATCTTGCTTTTCACTATCGAAAGTTTCCTGAATTGCCTTTGGTGCTTTCTCTTCAAAATCTTTTACTGTGTTATCGAGAGCTTTTGTTCCAGACTTTTCGTAATCTTTATCTTTTGCTCGAACACGATATTCTTCGGCTTGTTTGAGCAACGGAAATTTGTCGGTACTGAGTTCGTCTTTCAAAAGTTGAAGAAAAATGTCAAGATTTTCGTCCCATTGAATACCCTTTTTGGTAAAGGAAACATCAAAGCCTTCTAAATGTAATTCGCCAAATACTCTTTGATAACGATAACTGTTTGGTGCACCAAAAATAAATTGAGGTCTGAAACCATTGTCGAAACTTCCTTCTATAACTCGTCCTCTTCGGAATAATGCAAAACCAGCTTCTTTTGTTGAGCCTTTATCTCTTATTGCAACAAAGCCTCTGACACTTAATCCATCTTCTATTGGGAAATCGATGTCCCGTTTCCATTGTATAGGATTGCTTTCTGGTTCACTATAAATAGGAACTTTAAGTATCTTAGGTTCTCTGAATTTCTGAACTTCGTTATTAATTTTAAGAACTAAAGTCCCATTCCGAATGAATTCCCTGTAAATACTTGTTAAATGTGATTTAACTTTGCCAATTCCTTTTCTTCGAGGTATTTTGTTGACATTTGTTAGTTCAATTACAGTATAGTGATTGTTTTTTTCGACATCTTTTAAAGAAAATTCAAGTTCCTCAATTTTATCCTCAAATATCTTATCCATATCAAAACTGATAGTCTTTTCAGTTTTTTCTCCAATTGCGGTAGTTCGGACAGTCCAGTAGTCAGAAAACCAACAAGAGGCAGATTTCATTCCCATACCGAATTCTGAAAGTCCAGATGTGTCTGCTGGAATTTCAGCAGCTCGGAATGCACGAGAATAATTTTCTTCCTCAATACCAGCTGCATTGTCTCTAATTACAATTCTGTTGTTTGGGTCATCAATTTCAATATTAACCTCAAGTTGAAAACCTTCTCCGTGAAGTTCTTTTAATTTCTGTTCATTTTTTTGAAAGCTTGCTATCGAATTATCAACAAACTCCGCTAATGCGAACCAAGTTTCATACTCTAAGTATCTGAGTACGGAAAGCATTGAAACATTAGGACGTATATTTACTTTATTGCTCATACTTGAATTTGCGTTGTAGTTGGAAAAGTTTTTGTAGTTGCAATTTCAGAATTATCATCTACAGCTATTTGATTTTCAGGCTCGATAAGAAGTTCTGTTGCAATTAATCTTACTATGAATGAATTAACTGCATTTCCCAATGCTTTGAAAGCTGCATTATCATTTTCAGGTAATGATATACCTTCTAAAGATTGTAGACGTAATGCTTCCTTTTGAGAAATATATCTTTTCTCCCAACCTATAATAGGTTTTTGAGTATTAGTGCAAACTAAAGAAGGAAAAAAATTCGGGTGTTTGATTCTAATTCCTGAAGCTCTAAATTGCAAAAAATAATTATAGATAATTCTCTCACTTTCGCCAACATTCCATTCTAATTTTTGCCAACTTTGGGATGGAAGCTCAGATATTTTTGCTACTACTTTATCTATATATTTTCGGTTCTCTTTATAAAAGGCTCTATTCTTGCGAATATATTTTTTCTTCCATTCTGGAAACTTTTTTGTTACTCTCGCATAACTTGGAAGATTTAACATTTGCTCTTTTACAGGCATATTATCCAAAGAAATACCGAAGTTACCTTTATACTTTGCAAGTTCTTTTTTTGTCATTTTATGAGGATAGGTATCCTCAAATGGATAATCTGCTCCAAATTCCATACTCCAGATTGGGAATCCAGGCACTTTAGTTTGTTTTGGAATACTTGATAAAAATTCTTGCCAAATATCGAGGCACTCGATATTGACATCTGGTAATTTTTTTGCATCGAAAGGATTTGTGTCGATGTAATTATTGACATTAATAGAGTCCACTTTTTGGTTATCAATAGTTTCAAAACTAAAATGTTCTAATCCGATTAAAGAACCAACTATGAAAATTCTTTGTCGATGTTGTGGAATCCCAAAATCTTGTGGTGAGTAAATTTCGTGACTGACTTCATAGCCTAATGTTTCAAGTCTATTTTTCATATATTCCCAAGTCTCCTCATTATCGTGCTTGGCTATAAACGGTACATTTTCTAATATGAAATATGTAGGTTGACGAAATTCTAAAATTCTATCGATTTCATCAAATAAATTCCCTCTGTCATCTGTTCTTCCAAGTTGTTTGCCAGCCTTGGAAAACGGTTGGCAGGGAAATCCAGCGCAGAGTATATCGTGTGGTGGAATTGTTTCAATTTCTTTTTCAACAACTTTTTTGATGTCTCCGTGAACTTCAATATTCCAATTTTTTTGATAAACTCCTCTAAGATTTAAATCAAGTTCGCTTGCAAATACACATTCGTGTCCGAGTTCGTGAAGTGCTTTATGGAAGCCTCCAAGTCCTGCGAATAGGTCAATAAATCTCATTTATATTTTCAGTTTTTGTCATTTAATTATTATTCTTTTTTTGGATTTCAATTTAATAAGAAAATTTACCTTTCTAAAAAGGTTTTCCGTATTTCTGATTTGAGCGTTGGCAAGAAACAGCTCTTTTGGTTTTTTAGCGTTGGCTGATGTGTCGGCAAAAAACCAAATGTGCTGTTTGTGCGGTTGGCTTTTTTAGTTCAAATTTTCAATTTCAGCACGATTTTCGCATTATGCACAACTAGTTTATATCCACCATAAACTTCCGCTTAGCTATACTAATAGTCTGTATATGCAGAATTACTAATGGCGCTTATTTATCTTAATAAAATTAAAAGTTTAAAGCAGACCTACTTATAAAAACAGTATAACTTATAGTTTAGTTTTTAACAATGCTGTCTTTCACTTTAAAAAATTTTTAAATATTAAATAACTTGGGCGGTACAAATCCAAATTATTTAAACACAAAAAACCCCTAATAGCTTATAAATAAGCAGTTAGGGGTATATGATGTGAGCCCGATAGGATTCGAACCTATGACCGCCTCCTTAGAAGGGAGGTGCTCTATCCAGCTGAGCTACGAGCCCGTAGCAATTAGCGGGTGCAAAGATAACAATCATTAACTTTTAAGCAACTTGTTTTTGAAAATTTTTTATAAATATGTTACAAATCTTAAAATAGAATAGTTTCGGTATATAATTTGTAATACCTTCAACAAAAAATTTAATATGAAATTAATACTAAGCAGCATTATACTAATGCTATGTTTTACCTTTTCTAATGCGCAAGATGTTGTTGGCATCTGGAAAACAATAGACGATAATACTGGTGAGGCAAAATCACACATAGAGATTTTTAAAAAAGATGGTAAAGTGTATGGTAAAATCATAAAAATTTTAAATCCCGAAGCCAGAGATAGAGTATGCTCAGAATGTGAAGGTGAAGATAAAAACATAAAAATACTGGGTATGAATATTATTAAAGGTCTTGAAAGAGATGGCAATGAGTATTCTGGCGGTACAATTACAGATCCTGAAAATGGTAAAATTTACAAGTCTAAAATCTGGCTTACAGAAGATAATCCTAATCGTTTAAAAGTAAGAGGTTATGTCGCTTTCTTATACAGAACGCAAGAATGGATAAGGCTAGAGTAGTCGCATAATTAATAGCAATGTAAGAAGTTCTGAGCAATCGTTCAGGACTTTTTTAGTTTATAGCGGCGCAACATTTATAAATATGTATTTTTGAAGTTTAAGATCTAAGTTTTTATGGCCTACTTTATAGATGTCATTGTACCATTACCATTAAAGAACACCTTTACATATGCGCTAACTACAGAGGAGTTTGCAAATATTGCAGAAGGTATGCGTGTGGCTGTGCCGTTTGGTAAAACTAAGGTGTATACAGGTGTTGTACTTTCAAAACATACCACGCCACCTTTAAAGTATGAAGCAAAACCTATAGAAGAAATCTTAGACTCTAACCCAACCGTTACTCCAAGACAACTTAAATTTTGGGTGTGGATGGCGTCCTACTATATGTGTAGTTTAGGCGAAGTTTTAAAAGCGTCTTTACCTAGTGCCTTTTTGTTAGAAAGCGAAACTGTAGTTGAGCTAAATAAAGCCGCAAATATTCATTTCTCTGAGTTAGATGATAATGAGTTTTTAATTATTGAAGCGCTTCAAAACCAATCACTATTGCGCATTCAGGAAATTATGCAAATCTTAGATAAGCAGCGTGTCTTACCAATTTTAAATAGGTTGGTAGATAAGCAAGCTGTTATCATAAATCAAGAAATATACGAGCAGTACAAACCTAAAGTGGTTAGCTATGTAAGATTAAATGCTATTTATAAGCAAGACGACAAGCTGCATGATCTGTTAGATGAGCTTTCGAGAGCTCCAAAACAACGAGAGGTGATTTTTAAACTATTTGAAACATCTGCTTCTGAAAAGAAATTACAAGCTTCAGACCTTGCTAAATTATGTGATACTTCGTCCAGCGTAATAAAATCGCTAGTTGATAAAGGTATTTTAGAAAGTTACCAAATTCAGGAAGATAGAGTACAATTTGAAGGTGAATCAACTTTAAAAGATATCACATTTAATGCGCATCAATTAAAGGCATATAATAGTATTCAGCAGTCTTTTGAAACTAATAGTGTTTGCCTTTTACACGGTGTTACTTCAAGCGGAAAGACAGAGATTTATATAAACCTTATTAAAGATGTACTGGCTAAAGGGCAACAAGTGCTTTACCTGGTTCCAGAAATTGCTCTAACCACACAGCTTATCACGCGTTTACAGTCTTATTTTGGAGAAGAAGTGCTTATTTATCACAGTAAATATTCAGTAAATGAACGTGTAGAGGTTTATAATCACGTAAAGAATAAAACTAAAGGTAAAATTGTAATTGGAGCACGATCTAGCATCTTTTTACCATTTCAGGAGTTGGGACTTATTATTGTAGATGAAGAGCACGAGTCTACATTTAAGCAATACGATCCTGCGCCTAGGTATAATGCGAGAGATGCTGCAGTTGTGTTGGCTAATTTATTTAAAACAAAAGTATTATTAGGATCTGCAACACCAAGCATAGAAAGTTATTACAATGCAAAGCATCAAAAATATGGTTTCGTCTCCCTAAATAAACGCTTTGGAGATGTACTGCCTCCAGAAATAGAGTTAGTTAATATTAAGGAGAAGTATAAGCGTAAGGAGATGAGCGGCCATTTTTCAGACCGTTTGGCAGAAGAGATATTAAATACACTAAAACAAGGTGAACAGGTTATCTTGTTTCAAAATAGAAGAGGTTATTCACCATATTTAGAATGCCTTACTTGTGGAGAATCTCCACAGTGTCCTAATTGTGATGTGAGTTTAACATATCATAGCTATAAAAACCAATTGCGTTGTCACTATTGTGGCTACCATATTGCCATGCAGTTAGAATGTATGAAATGCGGAAGTGCAGATTTAACAACAAAAGGCTTAGGAACAGAACAGGTAGAGACAGAATTAAAGGCATTATATCCAGATCACAACATAGGCAGAATGGATCTAGATACTACTAGAGGTAAACATGGCTATGAAAAAATTATCACAGCATTTGAAAATGAAGAGATAGATATTTTAGTAGGGACACAGATGCTAAGCAAAGGATTAGACTTTAGAAATGTTGGCTTAGTAGGTGTTATGAATGCAGATAGCTTGTTAAATTTCCCAGACTTTAGAGCACACGAGCGTAGTTTTCAAATGCTACAACAAGTTGCCGGTAGGGCAGGACGTACAAAAAAGCGCGGTCGTGTTCTTATACAAACCTATAATCCATTTCATCAAATTCTACAGCAAGTTTCCACTAATGATTATGTGGGTATGTATAAGGATCAAATAGAAGAGCGACACCAATATAAATATCCGCCACTTTGTAGACTAATTAGGTTTACATTTAGAAATAAGGATTTTAATAAGGTAAATGAAGCCTCGTTATGGTTTGCAAAATCTATGGCTAATACATTTAAAGAACATGTATTGGGACCAGAGTTTCCACCAGTGTCTAGAATACGAAATGAATATTACAAGAATGTAATTTTAAAAATCCCGAAACAACAATCACTTTCTAAAACAAAAGAAGTGATAGATAAGATTTTAAAAAGCTATACAGCAATAGGGCAGTATAGAGGTGTACGTTGTGTAATTAATGTAGATCCTTATTAATTAGAGCTTAGCGCATCTGCTAAAAGCGTTTTCTTGTGTCTGCTTAATGGTATTTTCTCACCATCAATTTCCACTTCACGACTGTTGTAGCGCTGTATGCGATCTAAGTTTACAATATAGGATTTGTGAATACGAAGAAAGTTTTCATCCTCAAGCTCCTTTTCAAAAGATTTCATTGTTGCTAACACCACAAAAGAATCTGTGTTAGTTACAAACTTCACATAATCACCAAGAGCTTCAATATATTTTAAGCTACCCAACATAACTTTACGTTTCTTAAGGTTGCTCTTTACAAAGATAAAACGGTCATCTTCAACAGAAGATTTGTCATTTTGTAATTTATAAAGACCAATAGCTTTTGCAGCCGCTTTATTAAAACGATCCCTTGTGACAGGTTTGTGAATATAATCTATAGCTTCATAATCAAAAGCCTTGTGTGCATATTGAGTTTTTCCTGTAACAAAAATTATAAGAGGCTTGTTTCTTAAGTCATCTAAAAGATCAAAACCAGAAAGAATTGGCATTTCAACATCAAGGAATAATAAATCGACACCTAAATCTAACAATCCATTTTTAGTTTCTATGGCATTGCTAAATTCTCCAACTAATTGAAGGTTAGGGTGATCTTTAATAAGTTTAACCATAGATAGGCGTTGTAAGCCAGAATCATCTACAACTACACATTTTAATTTTACGTCTTCCAAAGTTTATTTTATTGAGATGTTAGTGTTACTTCTAAACAATATTAACGCATTTTAAGACAATCCGCAAGTAATTTAAATCTTTGGTCGTTGGTAATGTTGATTTTATCGCTTTAAAAGACCAAAAAAAGTCCTGTTTTTATGGTTGTAAATATGTATTTAATACGTATTTTTGCACGCAATTTTAATTTAAATAATTCAATCGTATGAATCATTATGAAACTGTTTTCATCTTGAATCCCGTTTTATCTGATGAACAGATAAAGGAGACAGTTAAGAAATTTGAAGATTTTCTTATTTCTAAAGATGCCAAGATGGTTAACAAAGAAGATTGGGGGCTAAAAAAATTAGCTTACGCAATCCAAAACAAGAAAAGTGGTTTTTATCACTTGTTTGAGTACCAAGTAGCTGGAGAGCACATTGAGCCACTAGAGGTTTTGTTTAGACGTGACGAGCGTATTATGCGTTTCCTTACTGTAAAGTTAGACAAACATGCTGTAGAGTGGGCTAAAACAAGAGTTAAACGTAACAAAGAAAAAGCATAAGCCATGGCAACATCTATTGAGCAACAAGCAAAAGGAAAGAAAGACGGCGAGATTAGATACCTAACTCCGCTTAATATTGAGACTTCTAAGAAAGAGAAGTACTGTCGTTTTAAGAAAAATGGAATTAAGTATATTGATTACAAAAACCCAGATTTCTTAGGAATGTTAGTAAACGAGCAAGGTAAATTGTTACCACGTCGTTTAACAGGAACATCTTTAAAGTATCAGCGTAAAGTGGCGCAAGCTGTAAAGCGTGCAAGACACATTGCACTTATGCCATACGTAACAGATTTATATAACAAGTAAACCCCGATAACATGCAACTTATTTTAAAACAAGACGTTGAGAATCTAGGATTCACAGACGATGTGGTAGAAGTAAAGCCAGGTTACGGACGTAACTTTTTAATCCCACAAGGTAAAGCAGTATTAGCAACACCATCTAGCATTAAGTCTTTAGAAGAAACGTTAAAGCAACGTAGCTATAAAGAACGTAAAGCTATTGAAGCTGCTAAGTCTTTAGCCGAAAAATTAAATTCTTTAGATCTAACAATGACAGCAAAAGCTGGAGAAGCAGACAAAATGTTTGGAAGCATCTCTAACGCAGATTTGTCTGAGCGTTTAGAAAAAGAAGGTATCGAGATAGACAAGAAGTACATTAGCATTGCTGGTGGAAACATTAAGAGACTAGGACAATATGAAGCGACAGTTCGTTTTCATAGAGAAGTAGTTGAAACTGTAACGTTTGACGTTGTAGGAGAAAACTAGTCTTATCTAGATTACAATTTTAAAAGCCTGCTCTTTATTGAGTAGGCTTTTCCTTTTTAATTAAATTAGTACGATTTAAAACAATTAGACATCATGAAATATTCAAGACTTACAAAAGAACAATTTGAAGAAATGCATGAAGAGTTTATAAACTTTCTTGCAACCCAATCTATAACTGGAGAAGAATGGGAAACCATAAAAAAAGATAAACCAGAGGTTGCAGAAGCAGAGCTAGATGTTTTTAGCGACCTGGTTTGGGAAGGTGTTTTAAATAAAGTAGAATACTTAGAGCACTATTCTAAACAGCAAATCTTCCTGTTTAAAATAGACCAAGTCCAAATTTCGCTTATTGGCGTAAAAGTTAATAATAACGTTATAGATATTACAACTCCAGAAGGCTACCAATGGCTTCAAGAGAATTTGAAAACAGATGCTGTGGATATATACACATCTAATAAAGTACTTAAAGAAGACCGTAATAAAGATATTTTCGCCTTAATACAACAAGGCTCTAATATAACTAAAGGGGAACTTTACAATTACTTTAATGAATTATTAGCGTTAGACTAAAGAAACGCTTTTACATCTTCTTTTAATTGAGCTAGTCCTGCATCTGTAGGTGTAGGACGATCAATTAAATCTGAGAGTATTGTTTCTCTCAGCTTATCAGAGTTTGTTACAGACTCGTTCATTGCTGTCTTCCTAATTATTGACATTGTAGCATTTTTTGATGCTCTAATAACACCCCAAGCTCTATCACTTAAATATATTTGTTGTGCTAAATTATGCTCAAATTCTTGCTCTATAGTACTAATAAGTAAGTTTTCATAAGCATCTACCTCGTCATTATAAGGTTTAACTCGTAATAATAGGTTTCCTAAGGAGATACGTTCTAAAAACAACGTCATACGCTCATAAGCTTGTAATCTAAGAGGTAAGGCTTCTTTTTGGTTTTCTTTCTGAAGCTCAAAATAGCGTCTTTTATCTTGCTCTGCTTGCCAAGTTTTCAAGAAATAAAATACGACCAAGCCTACAACTATTGCTGGCGCGGTATAAAATATAAGCTCTAAAATTTTATCAGTATTCATAATTTGGGGTTTAATATCTAACTTCTTCTTTTTGCTTTGCATTTTTTACATTCTTGGCTTCTTTCTTTGTTTTATAATGACCACCAAGATGCGGACATTCCTGTAAATCCTTCATAGAGGTAAAAGGTACTTTTACTTTATGGTAACCAAAAGATGCTGCCAATGGCTGTATAAGATTTTTATCTCCTAAGCTAACTTCTACATCATCCATAGTTAATTGGCAAGGATGTTCGTACCCACAAGCATGTGTCATCTCTAAAAACTCTTTTCTAAAGTTTTTAAAGTAAAAGTTAGTACGTACCGCTTTATCTTCAATGTTTATACCACGTTGTAACCATTTGTTTTGTGTAGCAACACCAGTAGGACATGTGTTATTATGACACGCTTTAGCCTGTATGCAACCAATTGCCAACATAGCTTCTCTTGCAACATTTATACAATCTACACCTAAAGAAAAGGCTTTGGCAGCTTGTGCAGGAAATCCTAATTTTCCACTACCTATAAACACAATTTGATCACAAAGTTCTTGTTCATCAAATATTCTATAAAGTTCGGAAAACCCAAACATCCAAGGTAAGGCAACGTGATCTGCAAAACTTGGTGGAGCAGCACCAGTACCACCTTCGCCACCATCAACAGTTATAAAATCTGGACCTTTACCGGTTGTTTTCATTAATGTTGCTAACTCTTTCCATTGGTCTAATTTTCCTATAGCAGCTTTTATACCTACTGGTAATCCTGTAGCAGTAGCAATATCTTCAACAAAATTTATTAAACCTTCAACACCTTCAAAAGCAGAATGCGTTGGTGGTGAAAGCACATCTTTTCCAAGAGGTACGTGTCGTATTTCAGATATTTCCTCAGTAATTTTTGCAGCAGGTAAAACTCCGCCTTTTCCGGGTTTTGCACCTTGAGACAACTTAACCTCAATAGCTCTAATCTGCGGATTGTCTTTTACTAACGCAATCATTTTTTCCATAGAAAAGCCACCTTTTCCATCTCTTACGCCAAAATAACCTGTACCAAAATGAAAAACAACATCAGCACCAGTTTTGTGATAAGGAGATAATCCACCTTCACCTGTATTATGATAAGCATGAGCAAGATTACAACCTTTGTTCATAGACTCTATAGCACGTGCAGAAAGAGAACCAAAACTCATTGCAGAAACATTTATGACAGAACTTGGTCTAAAAGGTCTCGCTCTGTTTTTAGAAGCCCCAATAACTTTTGCACACGGCAAAAAGTATGGGTCTTTATAATTAGGATGATCTTCTGTTACTTTATAAGGAAGCAAGGCGTTGTTTACAAAGATGTAATTGTTTTCAAAAATATCTCTGTCTGTTCCAAAGCCTTCATAATTGTTTTCATTTTTAGCTGAAGCATATATCCAACCACGCTCAATTCTATTAAAAGGAAGCTCTTCTCTATTATTGGCAACTATATATTGTCTTAATTCTGGACCAATACTTTCTAATGCATATCTAAAATGACCAACTATCGGAAAGTTATGTGTTATAATGTGTTTTTTATTGAAGAATATATCTCTTATTGCAATAAGGGCCAATACTATTATAATGTATAGCCACCAAGGGATTAGGCCTAAGAAATGAAAAAATGCATCCATGTAATTAAAATATCAATCGAAAATAACGGTCTTAAAAGGCTAAGATATTTAAAAAATTAAGAGTAACATCGCTTACAAGCTTGTTTAAAACTATTAGCATTATGAGAAACATTTCAGGCGCATTTTTTATAATTTCACATGTTGAATTAATGCAAGAATTTTGATAGATTATTTAAAAGGATTAAATGACGCACAACGTGCACCAGTACTGCAAAAGGACGGTGCAATGATTGTGATAGCAGGTGCCGGATCTGGTAAAACAAGAGTGCTTACCATGCGTATAGCACACTTAATGAAAAATGGGGTAGACCCATTTAATATTTTGTCGCTTACGTTTACTAACAAAGCGGCAAAAGAAATGAAGAAACGTATTTCTGAAATTGTTGGCGCCAGTGAAGCTAAGAATTTATGGATGGGAACCTTTCACTCCATATTTGCAAAGATTTTAAGATTTGAAGCAGATAAGTTAGGATATCCTTCTAACTTCACTATTTATGACACTCAAGACTCTCAAAGTCTTATTCGTGCCATAATAAAAGAAATGCATCTTGATAAAGATGTGTATAAATACAAACAGGTTTACTCTCGCATTTCATCTTATAAAAACAGTTTAATTACAGTTAAGGCGTATTTTCAAAACCCAGAATTAATTGAAGCAGATGCGATGGCAAAACGCCCAAGATTAGGCGATATATACAAGGAGTATGTAGAGCGTTGCTTTAAAGCAGGCGCTATGGATTTTGATGATTTGTTATTAAGAACCAATGAGCTTTTAAATAGGTTTCCTGAAGTGCTTAATAAATATCAAAACCGTTTTAAATATATATTGGTAGATGAGTACCAGGATACAAACCACTCTCAGTATCTTATTGTTAGAGCACTTTCAGATAAATTTCAGAATATTTGTGTGGTAGGAGATGATGCGCAAAGTATTTACGCCTTTAGAGGTGCCAATATTAATAACATTCTAAACTTTCAACGGGATTATGATAATGTTGAAATGTACCGACTAGAGCAAAATTACAGATCAACAAAGAACATTGTAAACGCTGCAAATTCTATCATAGATAAAAACAAAACCAAACTAGATAAAGTTGTTTGGACTGCTAATGATGAAGGTCCTAAAATTCGTGTAAATAGACTTATAAATGACGGTGAAGAAGGCCGTTTTGTTGCAAGTTCTATTTTTGAGAATAAAATGGAACACCAATTAAGAAATGGTCAATTTGCAATTCTTTACCGTACAAATGCGCAATCTAGAGCAATGGAAGATGCGTTGCGTAAAAAAGATATTCCTTATAGGATTTACGGTGGTTTGTCATTTTACCAGCGTAAGGAAATTAAAGATGTAATTTCATACTTACGTCTTATTGCAAACCCTAATGATGAAGAAGCCTTAAAACGTGTAATAAATTATCCAACTCGTGGTATAGGACAAACTACTATAGATAAAGTTGCTATTGCTGCCAACCACTACAAACGCTCTATGTTTGAGGTTATGGCTAATATAGACAAAGTAGATATTGGCGTAAATACAGGAACTAAAAACAAGCTTAAGAATTTTGTGAATATGATTCACCATTTCCAAATTCTTAATAAAGAAAGCGATGCGTTTAGTGTAGCAGAAGCTGTTGCAAAAAAAACAGGTTTAATTCAGGATCTTAAAAAAGATGGCACTCCAGAAGGTGTTGCACGTATTGAGAATGTTGAAGAACTCTTAAATGGTATTAAAGATTTTGTTGAAGGCCAAGTAGAACTAGCCGATGCAACAGGAAGTCTTGCCGAGTTTTTAGAAGATATTGCACTTGCTACAGATATGGATAAAGAGGTAGGAGATGATGATCGTGTTGCACTTATGACCATTCACTTAGCCAAAGGATTAGAGTTTCCTTATGTATACATAGTTGGTATGGAAGAAGACTTATTTCCTAGTGCTATGAGTATGAATACAAGGTCTGAACTTGAGGAAGAACGTCGTTTATTTTATGTAGCACTCACTAGAGCAGAAAAACAAGCCTATTTAACCTACACACAAAGTAGATACCGTTGGGGAAAGTTAATAGATGCTGAACCTAGTAGATTTATTGAGGAAATAGATGAACAGTATATTGACTGGATGATACCTCAAGACGATTATAAGTATAAACCACTTGTTAGCCCAGATCTTTGGGGAGACGTAGATAAGAGTAAATTTAGACAAACAAAACCTAAAAAGGGAACGCCACCACCAAGTCACAAACCTACAGATGAGCAATTAAGAAAACTTAGAAGGTTAAGACCTACAGATGCTTCTAAAGAAGTTCAAAAAGCGGCACCAATTTCTTTATCTGAAGGACAAATGGTAGAGCATATGCGCTTTGGTAAAGGAAAAGTTATTAAAATTGAAGGCGTTGGCCAAGATAAAAAAGCAGAAATAGATTTTGAAAACGGCGGTCTTAAAAAACTGTTGTTACGTTTTGCAAAACTTAAAATGTTAGACTAACTACTAATACAACTCAACATGAATTATATTTTATTTGATGGTGCTCACAGAGATAGTTTATTACCTTTTACATATACAAGGCCAGTTGCCGAAATACGTATAGGAATATTAACTATTAGAGAAAAATGGGAACAGTATTTAGGCATTACTACTACAACAGTTACCGAAGATTATTTGTCTAAAAAATGGCCTATGGTAGAGATGGAACACAATATTATGATTAGTGCTTCCTATTTACCAAATCCTAATCTTGTAGAGCAGATTAAAAAGTTAAAAGTAGGACAAGCTCTTGTTCATGATACAGAGATTGTTGCTTTCTATACATTAGAGGATGAGGAAAAAGACCTGGAAGACTATCAAACTATTGAAATAGATTCTGCACCAATTACCGTTAAACACACTTGGGATATATTCTCCAAAAATGGTGATGCAATTAAAGAAGATTATAACTTAATTACAGAAGACAGATCTTCTCAACCACTGTCGTCTTCTGTATTTGCAGTAAACCCTAACAATATATTTATTGAAGAAGGTGCTAAAGTTTTTAATGTGTCATTAAATGCTGAAAACGGACCTATTTATATAGGTAAAGATGCAGAAGTGATGGAAGGCTCAATTATACGAGGTCCTTTTGCATTATGTGAACACGCAAGCACTAAACTTGGTACTAAAATATATGGACCGACAACTGTAGGACCACATAGTAAAGTAGGTGGAGAAGTTAATAACTCTGTTATATTTAGTTACAGTAATAAAGGCCACGATGGTTTTTTAGGGAATTCTGTGTTGGGAGAATGGTGTAATATAGGTGCAGACAGTAACAACTCTAACCTTAAAAATAATTACGCAGAAGTAAGACTGTGGAGCTATGAAACAGAAGGATTTGCAAAGACAGGACTTCAGTTTTGTGGATTAATGATGGGAGATCATTCTAAATGTGGAATAAACACAATGTTTAATACGGGTACAGTAGTAGGAGTAAGCTCTAATATCTTTGGCGCTGGTTTTCCTCGTAATTTTGTACCAAGTTTTAGTTGGGGTGGCAGTGCAGGAACACAAACCTATTTAACTAAAAAAGCTTTTGAAGTTGCTGAAATTGTGATGAAACGAAGAGAGATAGAATTTTCTGATGATGATAAAGCAATTTTAGAACACGTGTTCGAAGAAACGGCTAAGTTTAGAAGATCCTAAGTGGTTACCTAACCACTTTTTATTTGATCTTGTTTAAGATTGAAATGCTGAAGCTTAGTACCATTCTCTTGTAAAGAGCTTTATTAGAGTTTGTATGTCTAACGTGACAATAAACCTAATCTTTTCATCGTAGTTGTCTTGAGCAATTTCCCAACCATTATTTGAATATACAGGAAAAAATATTTCAAAATAATCTGCAACTAAGCTTGCTCGTACACCAGTGTCATAAACAAATTTTGGATTACTACCTCTATTTTTAATTAAGCCTGCATCACCATATGCAAATATCCATTTCCAGATGTTTGTGCTTCCATTTAATGTTGTCATCCATTGGTTTGCAAATGCAGGTTCTAGTTTAGACTTAAAGAAACCTTCTGCAGGTATAATTTGTTGGCTAAATAATCCAGATTCTTCACTACGGCCATAATAATTATAGTCGAACAGATAATCTGTTGGCCTGTCTAAAGCAAAGCTAAAGTAGTCTGAGTTAGTGTTGTCATTATATAAAAAAGCTCCAGCAAACACTCTTAAATTAAGTTGCCTGTTATTAAGGAACAACTTTCTATAAGTGGCACTGGCAGAAATCTTACTAAAACTATCAGATAATTGGTAATCTACATAACCCGAAAAATAATTAACTAGGTTAGGGTTACTATAAATATATCTTGCATTAAAAACACCGTAATCTGGCTCATCTACAACGTTTAATTGATCTCTATCTCTTTCAACAGCAACATACCTAAAATTAAGGCGTTGCTTTTCATTATTTCTTAAGTAGGTATCTCTAAAATAAAAGGTTAAGTATGGTGTATATTTTCTATAAAATAAATCATTTGCATAAGAGAATGTAGTACCGCCAACACCATAGCGTACAGCATTTAAATTACTATTGTCAAAATAATGTGTGTTATAGATAGATGCTGAACCAACAATAGTATTACTTCCAAATCCATATTTAGGAGATATTTTGTAGGCTAGATTTTTACTTAATACAGCTTTGTTATACATTTTTAAACCAATAGCTACACCATCATAAATGTTATAATCAAATTCTGGAATAAAGAATGTTTGTGCATATTTGGGATCTTCAATATCCTGTAAAAGTCTAAATTGTATTGGTTTTGCAGTTAGCTTAGATACACTTTTATAATTATCACGCTGATTAAATTCAGGGATTATGCCTTCATAGTTTAAAGCAACACGCTCACTACTGTCTCTAGGTATTGTAACTGTTTGTGTTCCTAAAAAGGGTTCTACCCAATCTTTGGTTATTACTCTGCCATCTTTAATACCATAAAGAGACACAGGCATTTTAGCATTTCTTTTATTCTTTATTGTTACGGTAAGCGAGTCTTTAGTTTTCTTTACACGCTTTATTCTAAAATCTATTTTTTTGTTAGTTCCTACATAGTCTTCAAAATACCAAGATAAATCTTTGGAAGCGTTCTTCTGTAACAACGTCATGAAATCTGTTGAAGAAACTTCTTTTAGCTTAAAGTTTTGGTAAAACTCCTTCATTGTAATCTTCACCTCTTCAGTACCTAAGTAATCTTCAAGATACTCGAAACCTGTTCCAGACTTATAAGCGTTTGCTATATTCTGATTAAACTTTACCAATGAATCTGTAGGCGTAGTTAAAGCTTGATCTAAATTCATACGAGCCATATTCATAAACAAATATGGGTATTGGTCATTAAACTCTAACTCTGCTGCGTGAAACCAACGTATTCCAAAAAAATCACTTAAACTACCTAAGAGTTTCATTTTTGGGTAATACCTATCTACATAATCCATAAGGATTTTAATATGTATACCATCGTGCACCCACTTTTCTTCTCTTGGGTTTAGTAGGAGAGTGTTTTCTAGGTAATTGTTGGTTATGGTTTTTAATAACTTAATTTCATATTGAAAACCATCTGGAAAGGGATTGATAAAATCTGGTAATTGATTTAAGCCATATACTGGGTTGGCTAAATAGTCTTCATTAGTGACAAGTATCTTTTCGTGAGGGTAAGAACCTAATTCTGTATCTAAATAAGATAATATTCTATCTACGGCTAGCGCTTTTGCTTCTTCTGGTAAATCATCATCATCTATATTTGTTTCAATAGAGGTGTAGTCTGTAATAATTTTATCAAAAGTGTTCTCACTCGTTATATACAGTTTGTTCTCAATCCTATTATTTCCTGTAAGTGTTACAATTTTCTTGTCACCATCAACACGTTCAGAAGTATTTAAAGAAGAAGTAACAACCTTATCGTTGGCGACTTCTATAGTTATGGTGATGTTGCTTTTAGGCACAAATTGATCATCTAAATTCTTATGGCTGTAAGCTTTCCACTCTGTAGTATAAACAGAAGGTCTTATATACCAATATCTAAGCTTTAAATCACCATTTTCATAAAAACCATAGCGTGTAAATTTTTCGTCGGGTATTTTAACAGTGTACGTTAATTTAAACTCGAACGAAGCGTTTGGCGCAAGTGGTGTAGGTAAAGTCACCTTAATAATGTCCTGCTTGTCTTTAGGACGTTCCCAAACTAAATCTTGAGACCTAGAGTTTGTTAACTTATGAATAGTGGTATGACCACGTTCTTCTGGCTTGGCAAAATAAAATCTTCGCAGATAGTCTTCTGAAAAACGTTTACCTAATGGTGTTGTTTTATCTGAAAAGCTATTGGCCCAATCTAAAAGGTATATTTCAGATAAAGAATCTGCAGAGGTGTTTACAAAGGTTAGCTCTTGCTGTATTTCTAATTGATGCAAGTCATCATTTAATTTAACATTAAGAGACGTAGCATGTTGTGCAAATAAACTATTTACAGAAGCTACTAAACAAAAAAAGAGGAGAATTTTCCTAATACTCAAAGTGAATTATTTAATCTAAAACCAGTTACTTACTTAACAATACATATGCCATATATGATGATATACGGTATTTTTAGAAGTTAGGACTTAAATTAAACTCATCGTAGAATTTATCTAGGATATCTAAGACTTCGTCTGCGGTGTCTACAACTTGCACAAGGTCCATGTCATGTGCACTAATATTTTGAAAGCTGTCTAACAAGGTATTACGAACCCAATCTACTAAACCACTCCAAAAATCTGTACCAACCAATATTATTGGGAATTTTTGAATTTTAGTAGTTTGTATTAATGTTATTGCTTCAAAAAGTTCATCTAGAGTTCCAAAACCACCTGGCATAACCACGAAACCTTGTGAGTATTTTACAAACATTACTTTTCTTACAAAGAAGTAATCAAAATCTAAACTCTTGTCTGAGTCTATATAAGGATTGTCATGTTGTTCAAAAGGTAAATCTATATTTAACCCTACAGATGTACCGCCAGCTAGGTGCGCACCTTTATTACCAGCTTCCATAATTCCTGGTCCACCACCAGTAATAACACCATAACCGTGTTGTACAATTTTCTCTGCAACATCTACTGCTAGCTTATAATACTTATGGTCTGGTTTTGTACGAGCAGATCCAAATATAGAAACACAAGGTCCTATCTGGCTCATGCGTTCAAATCCATTTACAAATTCACCCATTATCTTGAACAGAGCCCAAGAATCATTTGTTTTTATCTCATTCCAACCTTTATGGTGTTGTTCGTTTGTCATATCAAAAAAAAATCTGTTTCAAAAGGCACTAACCATAACTCTATGGAAACGTAACCTTACGTCTTACATCATATCTAACGCCAAACTTAAGCATTGTTTTATAATTAACACTTTACTGTCTCATAGTTTTTTGAGGTATTCCTATTAAATTTTAAGATTGAATTTTAATTGTTAGTTAAAATTATATTAATTGATTTTTGAAGTGTTGAAAGCCTTTATTAATCACGTATTTTTAAGTAAAACTTAACTATGAAATATATAACAACATTACTTTGTTTTGCAGTGTTAATGAGCTGTAAATCTAAACTTAGCAAAGAGGAAAAAGAAACTATTGCAGAAACAGCATCGCCAGTTACGGTTGAAACCGCAATAGGTCCATTAACACTTGAAGCTCCATTCTCCAGTAAATCTGTAACAAATAATAGTAAGGTAATTGCTTGGCCAGAAGGCCATACACCAATTGCTCCAGAAGGATTTAAGGTCACTCGTTTTGCAGATGAGTTAGAACACCCAAGATGGACTTACATTGCGCCAAATAACGATATTTTCGTAACAGAAAGTAACACTAAAAACAGTGCTAATAGAATTTCACTTTTAAGAGATAATGATAACGATGGTGAAATAGATGAACGTTTTGTTTTTAAGGAAGGCTTAAATCAACCTTTCGGTATGCTTATTATTAATGATACATTTTATGTAGCTAATACAGATGGCTTGTACAGTTTTCCATACAACGAAGGTGATACTAGTTTAAAAGGTGAAGGTACTAAGATTGTTGAGCTTTCAGCTAGTGGTTATAACAACCATTGGACACGAAATATTATCACTAATAAAGCTAAGGACAAAATATACATCTCTGTTGGTTCTGCTAGTAATGTAGGAGAGCAAGGCATGGAAAAAGAAGAACGTCGTGCTACAATTCTAGAAGTTAACCTAGACGGCTCTGGTGAAATTACTTATGCAAGTGGATTAAGAAACCCAGTTGGAATGGATTGGAATCCTGTTACCGGAGAATTGTGGACAGCAGTAAACGAACGTGATAAGTTAGGAAACAACCTTGTACCAGATTATATTACAAGTGTAAAAAAGGGTGGTTGGTACGGCTGGCCTTATAGTTATTATGGACAAATAAATGATCCTAGATGGAAAGACGAACCACACCAAGACTTGGTAGATAAAGCAATAATGCCAGATGTTCCTGTTGGTAACCATACCGCATCTTTAGGTTTAACATTTTATACGGCAGATCAATTTCCTGAAACATATAAAAATGGTGCATTTGTAGGCCAACACGGTTCTTGGAATAGAGCAGAATTTTCTGGATATAAAGTACTGTATGTTCCATTTAACAATGGTAAGCCCCAAAAACCACAAGACTTTTTAACTGGCTTTATTGCTTCAGAAGAAGATAGTACGGTTTATGGTCGTCCTGTTTGTGTAGCTGTAGCGCCAGATGGTAGCCTTTTAGTAAATGATGATGATGCAGGAATCATCTGGAAAGTTTCAGCTAAATAGATTTATAATCGATACCTTATTACCATAGGTTAATTAATGTTGTTAAACTTCAACTAAAGCCTTATAAACAAAAGGCTATGGTAAAATAACAACGTATTTTTAAAGTAAAATTATAAATAATTATATGAGTACTATAAAAGCATACGGCGCCAAGAGTAGTGATGCCGATTTAAAAGAAATGACTATTGAACGTAGAGACGTTACAGATCGCGATGTAAAAATTGAGATTTCCTACTGCGGTGTTTGTCATAGTGATATACATACAGTAAGAAACGATTGGGGTGGCTCTAAATATCCTGTTGTTCCAGGACACGAAATTATTGGTCGCGTTGTAGAAGTAGGAAGTGATGTTTCTAACTTTAAAAAAGGCGAGCTAGTAGGAGTAGGCTGTATGGTAGATTCTTGTAGAGAATGTAGCGCTTGTAAAGACGATCTTGAACAATTTTGTGAAGAAGGAATGGTTGGTACATATAACGGTAAGGATAAACACTTAGGTGGACATACCTTTGGTGGCTATTCTGAAACTATTGTTGTAGATAAATATTACGTACTTAAAGTACCTGAAAACTTAGACGAAAAAGCAGTAGCACCTTTACTATGTGCAGGAATAACAACGTATTCTCCTTTAAAACATTGGAATGTAAAGAAAGGTGATAAAGTAGGAGTTATAGGTCTTGGTGGTTTAGGTCATATGGGTATTAAAATAGCTGCAGCAATGGGAGCAGAAGTTGTAATGATTACAACATCACCTTCTAAAGCAGATGATGCAAAGCGTTTAGGCGCATCTTCAGTCTTAATCTCAAAGAATGAAGACGATATGAAAAAGCACAAAGGATCTTTTGATTTCTTGCTGAATACGGTTCCTGTAAAACACGATATTAATCCTTATATACAATTATTAAAACGTGATTCTACAATGTGTATGGTAGGTGCCATTGAACCTTTAGAGCCAATGCATGGTGGCGGATTAATAATGGGACGTAAGCGTGTTGCTGGTTCTCTTATTGGAGGCATTAAAGAAACACAGGAAATGTTAGATTTTTGTGGAGAACATAATATTGTGAGTGATGTAGAAATGATAGATATGGATACTATTAACACTGCTTACGAAAGAGTTACAAACTCAGATGTGAAATACCGTTTTGTAATCGATATGCAATCTTTGAAAAATTAATTTTTTGTTATTGAATTAATTAAGCCGGTAAGTCTTACTTATCGGCTTTTTTTAGTACTTAATGATAGTTATATTTAAAATCGTACAGGTATAGCAAAACATAAAATAAGCACCTACATTTGTTAAGCCTTAAAAGAAAGGAATCTTTTATGGCTTTATCATTTTGTAATGAAAAGTAATCCGCTTCTTATAATTGTTGCTTTCTTCTCAATCTATGTATTTTGGGGCTCTACCTATGTAATGAATAAGTTAGCTGTTACAGAGTTAGATCCTTTAATGTTAGCATGTATTCGCTTTACAACTGCAGGATCTTTAATTTTTATTATTGCTAAATGTTTAAAATTATCCCTTAAAATTTCTAAGAAACAACTATTGAATTGTGCATTGGCAGGATTTTTATTTCTTGCATACGGTAACGGGATGTTTGTTTGGGCTTTACAATTTGTAGATAGTGGCTTTGCTGCTATTGAAGCGTCATTACAACCTTTACTAATTCTAGTTTTAATGCGAATTGTAGATAGAAAACCTATTAAACTAAAATCTGTTGTTGGTATAATTTTAGGAATTATAGGAATTTATTTATTAGTAAGTCAACAGGAGCTTACTACACAAGAAGGTAGCGTTTTAGGAATGCTAGTAATTTTTACCTGTGTCTTAAGTTGGTGTATAGGTAGCGTCTTTGTTTCTAAAGCCGAATTACCAAAAAACTTTTTTGTAAACACTGGTTATCAAATGCTTCTTGGTGGTTTTATGTTGGGTATAGCAAGTGTTATATCTGGAGAGTCTTGGAGCTTTCCTACAACTTGGCAAACCAGTACACAACTTTCTTTATTAGGACTAATATTTTTTGGAAGTATAGCCGCATTTACGTCGTTTAATTACTTATTAAAAGTTGTCTCAACAGAAAAAGTGGCAACATCTGCCTATATAAATCCCATAATAGCTATTTTTTTAGGATGGTACTTTTTAGATGAAACAATTACCTCTCAGACATTAGTATCTGCAGCTGTATTGCTTACAGGCGTTTACTTTATTAATAGCAGTAAGAAAATGAAAAAAGGAAAAAAGTTTACATAAAAAAAGCGACCCATTATTAAATAAGTCGCTTTTACATTTTTACTTGTATTTAATTAAGATACTAACTCTTTAGCATCTTCTTTTACATTTTTACTAGTGTTAGCAACCTTACCTTTTACTTTATCAAAAGTATCTGTAACAGTATCGCTTACATCACCAGCTGTATCTTTTATTTTTGTACCAGCATCATTAAGTGTAGACTTAATTTTATCCTTTTTGTCTTTTGGTAATTTTTTATATCCTAAAACGGCTAAGGCACTTACACCTAATCCTATTAACGCTGCTATTCCTAAACCTTTGTCTCTCGTATTCATAATCTTCAATTTTTGGTTAATTATAATATGTGTTGCAATAACTTTTATTGCATAGTATATTGGACAAGATTCATACCATAAAGTCTTAAAAATATATAAATGTTGTAGTAGCTTCGCATTATGGAAAAGAAAAAGAATGATCCTTACGCAGCACTGCGATTTAGAGAGTTTAATATCTTCTTATTAGTACGTTTTGCTATGGTGTTTGCGTGGTCTATGCAATTTGTCGTGATAGAGTGGCAGGTTTATAGTATAACTAAAGATCCTTTTTCATTAGGTATTATTGGTTTAATGGAAGTTATTCCGGCTGTCTCTTTGGCATTGTTTGCAGGTCATGTTGTAGATCAAAAAGAAAAGAAAGGATTATTATTAAAGTGTATACTAGGTTTTTCTGTAATTAGTTTTGGACTATTTCTCATTACCTGGCCAGAAGTAATAGGAGACTGGTCTCAAAATACAGTATTGTATACAATATATGCACTGGTATTTTTAGGAGGTGTTGTAAGATCATTTATTGGTCCCACTATATTCTCATTATTCTCATTACTTGTTCCTAAGAAAATATATCCTAATGCTGCAACTTGGAGTAGCTCTGTATGGCAAATGGGTGCAGTTGTTGGACCTGCCATTGCCGGATTTGCCATTAATTGGATAGGTGTACATTGGTCTATGTGTTTTGTATTTGCATGTTCTTTAGTGGCATTTTTAAGTTTAACTCAAATACCTAAGAAACCAATTTTAAATACTAAGATAGGCGAACCTGTTTTTAAGAGTTTAAAGGAAGGATTAAACTTTGTGTTTTCAACTAAGATAATATTAGGAGCGTTAACATTAGATATGTTTGCAGTTCTGTTTGGTGGTGCAGTAGCGTTGCTTCCTGTTTTTGCGCAAGATATCTTAAAGGTAGGACCAGAAGGCTTTGGAGTATTAAGAGCTGCGCCAGCAGTTGGCGCATTAATCATCATGTTTACCTCTGCTTATTTTCCTCTCAATAAAAATGCAGGCTACAAATTACTAGGTGCCATATTTGCTTTTGGCTGTTGTATAATATTATTTGGAGTGTCTACTTGGTTCTGGGTATCTGTAATTGCATTATTCTTAAGTGGTATAACAGATGGTATTTCTATGATTATAAGACAAACCATATTACAATTGCGAACACCAGATGAAATGCGTGGTCGTGTGGCTTCTGTAAACTCTATGTTTGTAGGGTCTTCTAATGAGCTAGGTGCTTTTGAAAGTGGCTTAACAGCAAAACTTATGGGAACAGTTACTGCTGTAATATTTGGCGGTAGTATGACGCTAATTACAGTGGTTTCTACTGGAGCATTGTTACCAAGTTTAAGAAAATTAGATCTTCGGAAAGACTTAGAAGAACATGAACTTAAAGAATAAATAAAAACCCTCTTATGCAAACAACACATAAGAGGGTTTTCTTTTTTGAACGAATATTTGGTTTTAGTACATAACCTTATAGTCTGAATTTACAATACCCTTTAAGTTATTTATAATTAAGTGATCTAATAATACATCTGATGAATAAAGAGAGAATAGGTTATCAGATTTGAAAACAACATTATCTACCCTCAAAAAATACAATTGTGATACCAATTTAATATCTACATCATTCCTTATAATAGTATTTTCCTTAGCATCAACTAGTAAATAATAAATCATTTGGTGTACAACATCACTTCTAAAACCTTCAAAAACGACATCTGCTTTAGGGTAATATTTCTTAAGTCCATTAATAAATGAAGGTTTAAATTCTTTTAAATAGTTAAAGCATATCTTATAAATCCAAATAATTTTTTGAATAGCATCTTTGTCGTTATCTTCCAATATGGCGTTTAATTTAGACATGACTTCTTCTAAGAGATGGTTAACGCTTTCGGCAACCAAATCTTCTTTATTCTTAAAGTGCTTATAAATTGTTTTTTTAGAGATTCCCAGTTCATTGGCCAATTCATCTAGCGTAAACCGTTTACTGCCAAATTTTGTGAACCGAGAAGCTGAGTGTTTTAATAACTCTGTTTTTTCCATCTCTTTTATTTTATTGCCATCCACCGCCTAAGGCTTCATATAAATCTATAATATATAGTTGTTGTTGTAGCTTACTGTCTACCACATTAAGTTCTGCACTTAATGCACTCTGTCTGGCTGTTAATAAATCTAAGTATGTTGCAAAACCATTGTTTAACAGTTCTTCTGAATTTGTTTCGGCATTACGTAAAGCTTCAATTTCATTTAATCTGAATTCATATTTTTCAGTTTCAGCATTATATCCATACAGAGCATTAGAAACTTCTTGACCTGCAATTAATAACGATTGTTTAAAATTTAATAAAGCTTGTTCTTGTTGCGCAACAGCAACTTCATTTTGAGTTCTTATGGCACGTTTATTAAAAATAGGCTGTGTAAGACCACCTATTATGTTAGCAAATAAAGAATTAGTGTCTATAAGATCTGCCAAGTCTAAACTTTGAAAACCAGCAGTAGCTGTAAGTGTTAATGAAGGATAGTACATGCTTTTAGCCACATTTGTTAGTTCAAAAGATTCTATCAATGCATATTCAGCAGCCATTACATCTGGTCTATTTCTTAAAAGAGTAGTAGGAACACCAATTGCCAAATCTGTGGTAAACTCTAAATCATTAATAGTTCCACGTTCAAAATTTTGAGGTCCCTTTCCCAGTAATATGCTTAGTGTATTTTCTGTTCTAAATATAGCAACCTCTAAATCTACAACTAACGCTTTAGCATTATTGAGAAGAGCAACATTTTGGTCAACAGCAACTTGTGTAACCTGCCCAGCGTCTTTTAATGCTTTTATGGTTACAACACTATTGTCCCTTGTTTCAATTGAAGCCTTTGTAACTTCTAACTGCGCATCTAATGCAAGAAGTTGATAATAAGCTGTAGCAATACGCGCTACTAACTCTGTTTTAACTGCTTGGTGAGCAGCAACAGTTTGTAAGTAGTTCGCTTGTGTTGCTCTTGAATTACTTCTGATTTTTCCCCAAATATCTGCTTCCCAAGACAAACTTGCATTAATCTCAAATTGATCTGTAGAAGTATTTGAAAGAAAAGACCCAAATTGAGAGTTTTTTGAAAGTTCTTGATGTGTTAGGGTTGCATTAGCACCTAAAGTTGGCAAGTAGCCTGCCTTTCCTTGTTTTACATAAGCTTCTGCAGCAACTATTTGCTGCAAAGCAATACGTATGTCTATATTATTAGAAAGACCTTCTTCTATATAGTTCACTAAATATTGATCCTTAAATAAATCTTTATATGAAACCGTTGCTGCAGATATACTATCCTGTGGTAATTGGTCTGTTCTAAATAAATTTTCTGTAGTGCTAAGTTCTGGTCTTGTATAATCTTTGGCAACAAAACAAGAGGTTAGTAGTGCAGAAACACTTACTATAGCAACTATGTTATATATGATTCCTTTTCTCATGTCTAAATTGTTTCTTCTAATTTTTTAGATTCTTGTAGTTGAGGGCTGCCAGAAATTTTTTCTTGTAGCCATTGGAAAAAGATGAATAGAATAGGGATTACAAATACACCAAGAATGGTACCTATAAGAAGACCTCCAACTGCACCAGAACCTATAGATCTGTTTCCTTCTGCACCTACACCTTTAGCAAGCACAAGTGGCATAAGTCCTAAAATAAAGGCAAAAGATGTCATTAAAATTGGTCTTAATCTTGCTTTAGCACCATCTATTGCAGCATCTACAATTGGCTCACCTTGCTTACGGCGTTGCAAGGCAAACTCTACAATTAGTATGGCATTCTTAGCTAATAGCCCTATTAGCATGATTAATGCTATTTGAAAATAGATGTTGTTTTCTAATCCTAATACCTTGGTAGTAAAAAAGGCTCCAAATACACCTAAGGGTAATGATAATATTACAGAAAAGGGTAGTAGGTAGCTTTCATATTGTGCTGCCAATAAAAAGTAAACAAATAGAATACATAGCATGAAAATAATCACAGTTTGATTTCCAGCACTAACTTCTTCTCTAGAAAGTCCTGAAAATGCGATGTCATATTCACTTGATAATTTTGCAGCTTCTTCTTGTACAATTGCCAATGCATCTCCAGTACTAAATCCAGGATTTGCACCACCACTTACTTTAGTTGAATTATATAAGTTGAAACGTGTAACAGTTTGTGGTCCATAAACCCTATTAAGTGTTACAAACTGAGTAATAGGAGTCATTTCACCACTGCCAGTTTTAATATAAATCTCATTTAAAGAATTTTTATCTGTACGATCTTCGGGTAACGCTTGCATATATACACGATACTGCTTACCAAACCTTGCAAAATCTGATGCATATACACCGCCAATATATCCTTGCATAGTAGAGAAAATACTACTTACAGGAACTCCAAACTTTTTAGCTAACGGTACATTAATATCCATCTCATATTGTGGATACTTTGTATTGAAAGAAGATTGGCCATATTGTATTTCTAGATGCGACATTAAATTGCCAATAAACTCTTGTGTTGCAGCATCTAAGTCTTTAAAATCTCCACCAGTACGGTCTAGCAAGTTTACCTCAAACCCAGATGATAATCCAAATCCTGGAATACTAGGAGGCGCAAAAAATATAATCTTTGCTTCTGGAATACCCGCAGCAATACCAAATAAACGCTTAGTTATAGCTTCTGTAGAAAGGCTTTCATCCTCACGCTCTGACCAATCTTTTAGTTTAATAAAGCCTAATCCGTAATTACTACCAGATCCACTAATTAAACTACGACCATTTATAAGCGAGATTCCATCTACACCTTCCAAGTCTTTAGCTTGATTGTAAATTTCTTGGTTTATCTCATTTGTTCTATCTATAGATGAGCCTGCAGGTAATTCAACATTAATAAATATTAAACCTCTATCTTCTGTAGGCACGAAACCAGTTGGTGTAGTAGTGGCAGACCACCATATACCAACTCCAGCTAAAACTAGAATAGCAACTGTAATCCATTTTTGTCTGTACAGAAAACTTAGTGAACGCCCATAGCGTTGTATTGTAGCATTAAAGCCACGGTTAAAAGCCCTATAAAAACGTTGTAAAAACCCTTTTTTCTCTTGAGCATCTTCATCATGTGGTTTTAAAAATAAGGCACATAATGCAGGACTTAACGTTAATGCATTAATTGCCGAAATTAAGATGGCTACAATTAAAGTTACACCAAACTGTTCGTAAAATACACCTGTAGGACCTTGTACAAACGTTACTGGAATAAACACTGCTGCCATTACTAATGTAATAGATATAATAGCACCAGATATTTCATTCATAGCGGTTAAAGTTGCCTTTTTTCCACTTTTTGCACCTTCATCTAACTTGGCATGTACAGCCTCGACGACCACAATGGCGTCATCTACCACAATACCTATGGCGAGTACCATTGCAAACAGCGTCAACAGGTTAATAGAGTAACCAAAAAGGTTTAGGAAGAAAAATGTTCCTATTATCGAAACTGGTACGGCTATAGCAGGAATAAGAGTTGACCTAAAATCCTGTAAGAATATAAATACAACTATAAACACTAATAAAAATGCTTCTAATAAAGTATGCACCACTTTTTCAATTGATGCAGAAAGGAAGTTATTGGTGTCGTAATTTATAAATGCTTCAACTCCTTCTGGAAAATCTTTCTCAAGACGAGTTAATTCAGATTTAATATCTTCAATAATCTCTTGTGCATTAGATCCTGCAGTTTGATAAATGGCCAAATTAATACTAGGATAACCATTGGTAGTGGAGCTTGAGTCGTAACCTTGGGCATCTAATTCTACTTTTGCAATATCATTAAGCCTCAAGTATTCGCCATTATCTAATGCTTTTATAACAATATTCTCATATTGCTCTGCCGTCTTAAATCGACCACTATAAGTGATAGCATATGTAAAAGCTTCTCCATTATTTTGTCCTAAGGATCCTGCAGATGCCTCTAAGTTTTGTTCACTCAAAGCTGCAGAAACATCTGCTGGTATAAGACCATAAGCAGCAAGTTTCTCTGGTTTTAACCAAATACGCATGGCGTAATCTTGTCTCGAAAATACATTAACATCTCCAACACCGTTAACACGTTGTAAAGATGGTATTACATTAATTCTTAGGTAATTCTGTATATAAGTGTCATTGTAATCTTCATTTTTAGAAAGTACAGACATAAACATTAAAGCACTAGTTTGTTGCTTTTGTGTTTGCACTCCTGTTTGTATAACCTCTTGCGGCAATAATGGGTTTGCTCTTGCAACACGGTTTTGTACGTTAACAGCAGCGATATCTGGATCTACATCTTGATCAAAGAAAACAGTAATATTAGCGGTTCCATTATTAGTAGCGTCTGATGTTATGTAGGTCATACCTTCCACACCATTAATTTGTTCCTCAATAGGAATTATTACACTTTCTAATATGGTTTCTGCACTCGCGCCAGGATAGGTGGCAGTTACTTGTATAGTTGGTGGTGCAATATCTGGATATTGTTCAATAGGAAGCGTAGAAAGACCTAAGATTCCTAATATAACAATGACTATGGAGACTACTGTAGATAATACAGGTCTCTCTATAAATGTTTTTAACATAAGTTCTAGGAGCTACAGTTATTGAAATAATGTTTGAATAGGCTTCGCAATACTATCAAAAGGTACCTCTTGAGGAGCAATAGGTGTTTTATTCCTAAGCTTTCCAATACCTTTTACAACAATCTTGTCTCCGGCAGAAATCCCAGAATCTATAATAAACAAGTTCTTAGAAGTGTCTTTTACATTTACTAGTGTAGCAATGGCTAAATTTTCACTATTAACCTTGTATACAAAAGTTTGTCCTTGTTGTTCAAATGTTGCTGTTTGCGGGACAACAACTGCATCTGTATACTCCGTAGGTACTTTTATAGTACCACTGTTTCCATTAGTAATTAATTGATTAGGGTTTTTAAATACAGCTCTAAAGCTTACTGTTCCCGTATTAGGATCTATCTGTCCTGTAACAGTTTCAATAACACCGCTATGAGCATATTCCTGACCATTGGCAAGTACTAATTTTACATTAGGGAAATTCTTAAGTTTTTCATTTAAGTTCTTTCCTTCAGTTTTCTGTAAAAAATTAAGATAGTCGCGCTCATTCATAGAAAAATTAGCATAAACGTCTTGAATGTCTGAAACAGTAGTTAATGGTTTAGTACTTGTAGCACTAACTAAAGAACCTTCTCTATAAGTTATAGAACCAACAAAACCATTAACAGGGCTTTTCACAGTTGCATAACCAATATTAGCAGCAATACTATTGTAACCGCTTTTAGCTTGTTCAAGTTTAGCTTTTGCAGTTTCTAATTGTACATTACTTATAATACCTTTTTCTACTAAAGGCACTAATTTATCTACTTCAACCTGAGCAGCATTTACATTAGCTTTTGCAGCAGCAGCATCTTGACTTAAAGATTGTGTTTCAAGTTTAAATAGAGCTTGTCCTTTTTTTACTTGCTCACCTTCATCTACCAACACTTGTTGTATATAGCCAGATACTTTTGCTCTAACTTCACTATTTACTTTTCCCTCAATTGTTGTTGGGTAAGTTAAATAAGACGTTACAGTTTTAATAGGAATAGTACTTACAGCCATAGGAGTGGCTTTAGGTTGGGCTTGTGTTTCTGAGTTAGCATTACTGTCTCCACAACTTATAAGTGTTACTGTGGTGACACCTAACAACAGGCTTAAATATATGATTCTCTTCTTCATTAGTGTAGGTTATAGTTTAGGGTTGTTTTTAAGTTTTTCTTTTAAGTTAGAGATAGAGGAAGTTGCTTCTGCTAAAAATTCTAAATAATTAATATGAAAGGTTAGGTCGAACATATCTTTTTCTTCGGTTTCTGGTAGGTTATTTACAGATTCCTTGTAGTCTTTAATTTCTGAATGAAGATTTTTCTGAACATTCCAAGTAGTTATCATTTCGTCTATATGCTGCAAAATACTGTCACGATTAATGATGTAGTATTTTTTTCGATCTCCAGCTTTAGTGAAATATTCTATTCGTTTTAAATCACTTAAGTGATTTAAATGTGTAGAAATTGTGCTTTTACTAGCACATAATTGAGTAACAAGATCTTCAAATGTAGTTCCTACTTTCCCAGTTAATATGATGTAGGAGAGTATTCTAGCTGCAACTGGAGCAAGACTGTCTTTTTGCTCAATAAACACACCTAGCTTTTCTACTAAATCTCTTTTCTTATGACAAATGTCATTCATATAGTTATATATTTTTCACAAAATTACGATTGGTTCGGAATAAACCGAACTTAACGAAGTTAATTGATTGTTAATCTTATTTTTATTTTAATTAACATTTATCAATAAAATACTAGCATACACATTTACTATGCGTGCATTGTATTTTGGGTTTATTTTGTAACTTGTTAGCGTTATTATAACAATTCAGAAGAAATTACGAGTACAATAATTATTAACTTAGATTCTTATATAATTTTTATCACTAAAATTTAGATAACCCAATGAATATTAATAAAGTATTAGTTGCCAATAGAGGAGAAATAGCTATTCGTATTTTTAGAGCGTGTACAGAGATAAACGTAAAAACAGTTGGCGTTTATACTTTTGAAGATCGCTATTCATTACACCGATATAAAGCAGATGAGTCTTACCAGATAGGAGAGGACAACGATCCTTTAAAACCCTATTTAAATAAGGATGAATTAATTAGAGTAGCATTAGAAAATAATGTAGATGCTATTCATCCTGGATATGGGTTTCTTTCTGAAAATGCAGAATTTGCTCAAAAGTGTAAAGACAACGGAATCATATTTATTGGACCTAAAGTGTCAGTTTTAAAATCTTTAGGAGATAAGATTACTGCCAAGCAAGTGGCGTTAGAGAATAATGTCCCAATTATACAAAGTAACTCAAAAGACTTAGACTCTATTGATATTGCTATTAGCGAGGCAGAAGCCATTGGCTATCCAGTAATGCTTAAGGCTGCTTCTGGTGGTGGTGGTAGAGGTATGCGTGTTATAAGAGAAGAAGATGAGTTAAGGCGTGCATTTAACGAAAGTAAACGCGAAGCCTTAAATGCATTTGGAGACGATACCGTTTTTCTTGAAAAATTTGTAGAAAACCCTAAGCATATTGAAATCCAGATTGTAGCAGATAATCATGGTAATATGGTGCATTTGTTTGAACGAGATTGTTCTGTACAACGTCGTTATCAAAAGGTAATAGAGTTTGCACCTTCGTATGATTTAGATACATCTATAAAAGAAGATTTATATAAGTATGCAGTAAAGATTTGTAAAGCGGTAAACTATAATAATATAGGTACTGTAGAGTTTTTGGTAGATGATGATGGCTCTATTTATTTTATTGAAGTTAATCCGCGTATACAAGTAGAACATACAGTTACAGAAGTTGTTACTAATATAGATTTGGTAAAAACACAGTTGTTTATAGCTGGAAATTATAAGTTAAGCGATCAACAAATTAAGATTCCTAATCAAGAAGCTGTAAAGGTTAATGGTTATGCTTTACAATGCCGTATTACCACAGAAGATCCTCAAAATGATTTCAAACCAGATTATGGTACAATCTCTACTTACAGAAGTGCCTCAGGATTTGGTATTCGTCTAGATGCTGGTAGTGTGTATCAAGGTGCTACAATATCACCTTTTTTCGATTCTATGTTGGTAAAAGTTACTGCTAATAGCAGAACATTAGATGGTGCTTCACGAAAAATTAGAAGAGCTTTAGCCGAGTTTAGAATACGTGGCGTAAAAACCAATATGCCATTCTTAGATAACATACTAGCTCATGATACATTTAGAAAAGGTGAGGTAACGGTAAACTTTATTAAATCTCATCCAGACTTATTTACGTTTAAAGCACCTAGAAACAGAGCAACAAAATTAGTAACCTATTTAGGAGATGTAATTGTTAACGGAAATCCAGATGTAAAGAAAAAAGATCCATCTAAAGTATTTATAAAACCCGAAGTACCAAAGTTTGATAAGTCTGCCAGCTATCCAGAAGGCACAAAAGATTTACTTACAAAATTAGGTCCAGATGAATTTTCTAAGTGGTTAAAAGCAGAAAAGAAAGTACATTTTACAGACACCACAATGCGAGATGCACACCAAAGTTTACTTGCTACACGTATGCGTACTTACGATATGCTTAAAGTTGCAGAAGGTTACGCTAAAAATCATCCAGACATTTTTAGTATGGAAGTTTGGGGTGGCGCAACCTTTGATGTTTGTATGCGTTTTTTACAAGAAAACCCTTGGCAACGCTTAAAATTGCTTAGAGAGGCAATGCCTAATGTATTATTACAAATGCTTATTAGAGGTTCAAATGGTGTTGGATATACTGCATATCCAGACAACCTTATTGCAGAATTTGTAGAACAATCTTGGAATACTGGAGTAGATGTGTTTAGAATTTTTGATTCTTTAAACTGGATGCAATCAATAGCACCTTGTATTGAACACGTAAGAACTCGCACTAAAGGTCTTGCAGAAGCCTCAATATGTTATACTGGCGATATCCTAAACCCTGAAAATAAAAAGTATAACCTTAACTATTATACAAGTTTAGCAAAAGATATAGAAAATGCAGGTGCACATATTCTTGCCATTAAAGATATGGCTGGTTTATTAAAACCTTATGCAGCGTATGAGTTAATATCGGCATTAAAGGATACCGTAAGTATTCCTATTCACCTACATACTCATGATACATCTTCCATACAGGCAGCTACTTATTTAAAGGCTGTTGAAGCTGGTGTAGATGTGGTTGATGTAGCTTTAGGAGGCTTATCTGGTCTTACATCTCAACCAAACTTCAATTCAGTTGTAGAAATGCTTAAGTATCAAGAGCGCTCTTCAACAATAAATACCAAGTCTTTAAGTGAATATTCTCACTATTGGGAAACAGTGAGAGATTATTATTATCCATTTGAGTCTGGTCTTAAAGCAGGCTCTGGAGATGTATATACTCACGAAATTCCTGGAGGACAATATTCTAATTTAAAACCACAGGCGCAAGCATTAGGTTTAGAAGATCGTTTCCACGAAATAACGGCAATGTATGCAGATGTAAATTCACTTTTTGGCGATATTGTTAAGGTAACACCAAGCTCTAAGGTTGTTGGAGATATGGCACAATACCTTGTAAGTAATAACCTTACAATAAAAGATGTATTGGAGCGTGGAGATAGTATATCTTTCCCGCAATCTGTAGTTAGTTTCTTTAAAGGTGACTTAGGGCAACCAGTTGGTGGATTCCCAAAAGACTTGCAAAAACTTATCTTGAAAGACACAAAAGCTTATACAGAGCGACCAAATTCTCAATTACCAGAATTAGATATAGATAAAGAGTATAAGGAGTTTAAAGACATGTTCGAAAATGATATGAGTAGAACACTGGATATTACAGACTTCTTATCTTACAAACTTTACCCAAAAGTTTTTTTAGATGCCTATAACAATCATTTAAAATATGACAACCTGATAAACCTGCCTACTAAAAACTTTTTCTACGGCATGGAGATAGGTGAGGAGATAATTATTGAATTAGATAGAGGTAAAACACTACTAATTACCTTAGACTCTGTTGGAGAACCTAACGAAGATGGTATTGTAGATGTTTATTTTAGAGTTAACGGCCAAGGTCGTATTGTAAAAATAAAAGACACTTCTGTTAAGGTAAATAAGGTTGAGTATAAAAAAGCAGACAAAGCAGATGATAAAGAAATAGGTGCGCCGTTACAAGGAATGCTGTCTACCATTCTTGTTAAAAAAGGAGATGCTGTAAAAAAGAATCAACCTTTATTTATTATTGAAGCAATGAAAATGGAAACTACAATTACTGCAAATGTAGATGCTACTGTTAAAGAAATTATTCTTAAAGAAAATATTATGGTAAACTCAGAAGACCTAGTATTAACTTTAGAATAATTGGTAATTATTATAAACTAAAAAACGGCTTTGTGAGTATGTATCACAAAGCCGTTTTCTTTTTTGTTGAAACAATTATTTAATTGCTAACAGAATCTTTTAATTTATCAATTTTCTCAGATAGTTGCCCTTCAACATCGTCATAAGTTTCTTTTATTTTCTTTCCTGCGTTATTAGCACGTTCTTTAAGTTTAGCTTTTTCTTCTGGCGTCATGTTTTTATATTTCCAAAATCCGAATGCGCCTGCTGCCAAGCCTAATAAAGCCAATAATCCTTTTGAGTTTTTCATAGTTATAGTTTTTACTAAAGGTACAAATCAGCTATTTGAGTTTTCATAATAAAAACTCAAAATTATTAGATTTCAAATAACGCTTTAAATACTATTAACAACGGTTTTAATTATAGCTTTGTCTAAACGCATTGGGACTAAGCGCAGTTTTCTTTTTAAATATTTTACTGAAATATTGAGGATACTCAAACCCCAAGTTATAGGCTATTTCGCTTGCACTCACTGTTGAATTTAAAAGATTATATTTAGCTTTTTCAATAATAAACTTGTGTATGTGGTCTTGCGTGCTTGAGCCAGTTTCCTTCTTTAGCAAATCACTTAAGTATTTTGGAGACATATTTAATGCAGCACCACAATACTGTACAGTAGGAATACCTAATTCCTCTTGTTTATTTAAAGCATAATAATCTTTTAGTAAGGTTTCAAATTTACTCACCAAGTCTTGGTTAAGATTTGTCCTTGTATAAAATTGGCGATCATAAAACCGTATGCAATAATTTAGCAACAGCTCTAAATTTGAAATAATTAAAGTTTGGCTATGCATATCTATTTGCTGCGTAAACTCCTGCTCAATTGTTGTAGCAATAGCAGATAGTGTATTACGCTCATCATTTGATAAATGAAGCGCCTCGTGAGACGCGTAATCAAAAAATGAATACTTATCTATTTTTTTACCGAGTTCAGATTTTCTAATTAAGTCAGGATGAAAAACGATTGACCAGCTTCCGCTATTTGTGGGAATATTTTGTTTCTCAACTTCAACAACTTGATGTGGCGCCATAAATATCATAGAGCCTTCTTCAAAATCATATTGATTTCTACCGTAGTTGGAAATGGTATAGGCACAACTTTCTTTCAAACTAATTTGATAAAGACCTAAAGCATATTTAAACTTTTCTAAGTCTTTTTTCTGTAGTTCATTAGTAACTCGAAGCACAGAGATTAAAGGATGTTTAGGTTTTTCTAATCCAAAGAATTTATGAACTTCAGCTATACTATTTATTCTTAAAATATCTTTCATAATAAACTATATTTAAAGTAATTGCCACCATTCATTAAAAGTATTAGTTGAATCGTTTATAATGATATGTTCACCAATTTGTGGGGTTATTACCTCAATACCTAAAGCATCAGCTTTTTTTGTAACCCTAGTAATCGGGTCTTTCCAATCATGTAATGCTAACTTAAAACCAGCCCAATGTATTGGCATAATTTTCTTGGCATTAACGTCCAAACCAGCTTGAGCGGTTTCTTCTGGCATCATATGTATATCGGACCATTGTTCATTGTATTGGCCACATTCTAGTAAAGCGATATCAAAAGGACCATATTTTTCACCTATACTTTTAAAATGAGATGCATAACCACTATCACCACTAAAATATATATTTTCTGATGATGATGTAATAACCCAAGAACTCCACAACGTGCTTTGTGAATTATTAAGCTTTCTACCTGAGAAATGTTGAGCTGGTGTACATACTAATTTTAAATTTTTATAAGACACATCTTCCCACCAATCTAGTTCTGTTATTTTAGTTTCAGTAACGCCCCAATATTGTAAGTGTGCTCCAAGACCAAGTGGCACAAAGAAATGCTTAGTTTTTTCTTGTATACTTTTTACTGTTTCATAATCAAGATGATCATAATGATCGTGAGAAAATATAACAGCATCTAATGTTTTAAGCTGTTTTACATTTATTGGCATCTCCTTGTTAAACCTGTTACCTCCTAATAAAGGATGTGGAGCAGCTACGTTACTAAACATAGGATCTAATAAAATTGTTTTCCCTTCTATCTGCAATAAAAATGATGAATGTCCAAACCAAACCAAGCGAGCGCTACCCGTATAGTTTTCAATGTGTTTAACGTCTGTTTTTTTTACTTCCAAGTTTTTCATAGGTCGGCCATTAGGAACTTTAGTTGTGAAGAATTTATAAACTAGAGGTATAGTTTCTATAAAACTTAAATCTTTAGGTACAGGATTCGTATTATGGAATTTCCCGTCTTTAAATTGAGTAGACGCTAGGTATTGTTCTTGTCGATCTTCAGAAATATTCCCTCCAAAATTTGGGTAATAGGTGGTAACCAATAGGTAGGATACAACCAATACACCTATAATTGCTATAATTGTTATCATTAGTTTTTTTAAAATTCGTTTAATCATTAGTTTTCAATTAAAACATTAGAAACCTAGATTGATTACCGTTTCCAAAACGTAAAAAAGGTTTAGAGTTTAGTCGTTTTTTAGGATGTATTAGTAGTGTTTCTTCTTTTGCAGGTAGTTCTGCTTTATTACCTTTAAGTTTATCCTTTTTCATAACTAAGTATTTTGTGTTTATATACAATTGTTACGTATACATTGCAAAGTTAGTGGAAAACAGAAGGTCAAATTGTACTCTAATTACCTATAGTTGAATACTTATTACTGAAATATAGGATATATTAAATCATTTTAGTGAATTTGTATACTTCTTGTTCTAATTACGACTATTTAAATATTACATACGATGTGTAAGAATGTATACTAAGTAAAAAAGTTACGTAAATGTCTAAAGATAAATCACAGGAAACTATACCATACTCAATATTAGAATTAGCAACAGTTGGTAAAGGAGTTTCGGTTTCAGATACTTTTAAGAATAGCTTAAAATTAGCGCAAGCTGCAGAAGATTTAGGCTATAAAAGATTCTGGTTGGCAGAACATCATAATATGGTGAGTATTGCCAGTTCTGCAACTTCAGTTTTAATGAGTCATATTGCTGGTGGCACCAAAAGTATACGAGTTGGTTCTGGAGGAATTATGTTACCAAATCACTCTTCATTAATTATTGCTGAACAATTTAGTACGCTTGCACACTTGTATCCAGATAGAATAGATTTAGGGTTAGGACGCGCTCCAGGAACAGACCAGACCACAGCACAAGCCATAAGACCAGATAGAATGCAAGCTGTGTATCAATTTCCTCAAGAATTAGAGCAAATACAAAAGTACTTTTCTAAAGAAAATGTAAATGCTAAAGTGAGAGTGCCCATTGCAGAAGGTATTAACTTACCAACCTACATATTGGGTTCAAGTACAGATAGTGCCCACTTAGCAGCCAAACTTGGGTTACCATATGTTTTTGCAAGTCATTTTGCGCCTACACATTTATTTGAAGCATTTAAGATATATAAACGAGAATTTAAACCCTCTAAATTTCTTAAAGAACCAAAAACTATTGCTTGCATTAATGCTATAGTTGCAGACACAAATGAAGAAGCTGAACGCATTTCTACATCTATGATACGTATGCTTATAGGAGTTTTAACTGGTAGATTAGATTATATGCAACCACCAACAGCTATGACGCCAGATTTAAAAGCTCTAGTAGAAAACCCTGCATTAGAGCGAATGATGGCTTATGCTTTTGCTGGAGACAAAGCAATGGTGTCTGAAAAAACAAAACAATTTTTAGAAGACACACAAGCAGATGAGCTAATGGTGGTATCACATATTTACGATTATGAAGACCGCTTAAAGTCTGTAACTTTATTTGCAGAATTAATGAAAGATCTTAATGCAGTACCAGCTTAAATGCGTTTACGTTTTTTAGAGTTAGTTAAAGGTTTAAATGTCATAATCAAAAGTGTCCACACTAATAACAGTAATAAGTACCAGGTGTTAGATATTAGGTCTAGATAATCTATAGTGCCTTCTGTAAGACTTAAAATCATTAGTACTTGAGCTCCATAAGGAAGTAAACCTTGAGTAATACATGCAAAAATGTCAAGAATAGATGCTGTTTTTTTGTTATCTAAGTTGTAATCATCATTAATAGTTTTGGCTATTGGTCCTGCTATAATTATAGAGACAGTATTATTTGCTATAGCCAAATTTATACTGCTTACTAGAGCACCAATGCCAAGCTGAGCAGTTACTTTATTTTTTATTAAAGACTTAATCTTATCCAAAATAAACTGTATACCGCCATGTTTAGCAACTAAAGCTGCTAAACCTCCAGTAAGTAGAGAGAGTAAGAAAATTTCTGTCATACTGGTAAAACCTGTATATGCTAATGTTGTAAACTCAATAATGGTGAAATCTGCATAGGCCAAACCTAAAACTCCTGCAGCAATAACACCTAATAGCAATACTACAAATACATTTATTCCTATAATACTTAATGCTATAACTAACAGGTATGGTAATATTTTTAAAATTGAATACTGTTGTGAGGCTTCTATTACCTCTGTTGGCTGAAATCCGAATCCTTGTATAATAAGTATAATAATGGTTGCAAATGCAGCAGGTAATGCAATTTTAATATTCTGTTTAAACTTGTCACTCATTTTACATCCTAAAGATTGTGTGGCAGCAATTGTAGTATCAGATATTACAGAAAGGTTGTCGCCAAACATTGCTCCACCAAGTAAACCACCACAAAGTATAGGTAAGGATACACCACCTTGATCTGCAATACCTACTACAATTGGGGCTAGAGCTACAATTGCACCAACAGATGTACCTGTTGAAACAGATAAGAATGCTGCAATAATAAATACTCCAAAATAAATATATTGAATAGGAATAACATCTAAGCCTAAGCTTACTATAGCATCTACACTTCCTGTTGCTTTGGTAACTGTTGCAAAAGCTCCCGCAAGCAAATAGATGAGGCACATTGTTAGGATTTTGTCATCTCCGCAGCCTTTAAGTAAAGTATTTATTTTAGCATTTATTGTGTCTTTAAAAAGTATAAATGCGGTTATAATACCAACAATTACTGCGATGGGAGAAGGAAGTGCATAAAAATCTCCCTGATAAATACCTACGCCTAAAAAGGTAAATACAAATACAAATAGTGGGAGTAAAGCTTTAGAACTTGATTTTGGGGATACTAAAGGTGTTTCTGTCATAATATGTTTTATTACAGAATCACAAAAGATGTTAGGAAGCGCAAATGGTTATGAATTAACATTTTTTCCAATTGAATTTGGCTTATCTATTTTAGCACCTTGCTCGTTATTGCAGGTTGCTATCTCTCTTTGAGATTCTTGATAATTAAGGCTTCAAAAGTACATGATAACTCATAGAAACCATATGCTTTTAAAGTAATTTTTAAATGAATTTAAAACCGAAAATATGGTAAAATTATAATGCGCTTAAGGACAAAGCCTTAAGCGCATTTTATTAGATTGTAAGTGAGCTTACTTAAGGGATTCTAACAATTTTTCTGCAACTAACTCAGATGATGCTGGGTTTTGACCCGTAATAAGGTTACCGTCTTGCAATGCATAGGCACCCCAATCTTCTGTTTTAGAATACTCACCTCCGTTTTCTTTAAGCATGTCTTCAACTAAAAAAGGAACAACATCTGTAAGCTGTACAGCTTCTTCTTCTGTATTTGTAAAACCAGTTACTTTTTTACCTTTAACTAAAGGTGTACCGTCTTGAGACTTCACATTTTTTAAAGCTGCTGGTGCGTGACATACAAAAGCTATTGGCTTATTTTGAGAATTAAACGTTTCTATTAACTTAATAGAAGTTTCATCTGTTGCTAAATCCCATAAAGGTCCATGACCACCAGGATAAAATACAGCGTCAAAATCTTCTGCATTTACAGTAGATAGAATTTTTGTGTTAGCAATTAATTTTTGAGTCTCCTCGTCGTTATTAAAGCGTTTAGTATCTTCTGTACTTGCGCTTTCATCATCACTTTTAGGGTCTATTGGTGCTGCGCCACCTTTTGGAGTTGCAATAGTTATGTTTGCTCCTTTATCTTTTAACGTGTAATATGGATTTGCAAATTCTTCAATCCAAAATCCAGTTTTTTCTCCAGTATCTCCTAGTTGATCGTGAGATGTTAATACAAATAAAATATTCATAGTTTTTTCGTTTTGTTGTGATGCTTCTGCAAGTGTATCAGAAGCGTTTTGTTTAGATTCACTTTTACAACTTGTAGCTGTAATCACTAATGCTATTAGTGTGGTGATTTTTAAAAAATTGGTCATTATATATTAATCTAGTACTGTTACTAATTGTTCTTTAGGTTTTCTAACCTTAACTTGGTTTGCCAACCAATCATTATCTTCATCTCTATATCCTAATGGTAATAATACAGCACTACGTAAACCTTTTTCTCGTAGGCCTAAAATTTTATCTACAGCATCTGGATCAAAACCTTCCATTGGCGTGGCATCTACTCCTTCGTAGGCAGCAGCTGCAACAGCAAGTCCAAATGCAATGTATGCTTGTTTAGAGGCGTGAATAAAATTTTCTTCGGCATCCTTTTGAGGATATGTATTAAGTAACATTTGTCTGTAATTCTCAAAACCTTCATTTTCGTAACCTCTTACAGAGTTTGTCATATCAAAAACTTGGTTTATACGTTCTGCAGTGTAGGTATCCCAAGCAGCAAAAACAAGAAGGTGAGAACTGTCTGTAATAACAGATTGATCCCAAGCTACAGGTTTTATTTGTCCTTTTATATCATTGTTGGTAATCACAATTATTTCGAATGGTTGTAAACCACTAGATGTTGGAGCTAAACGTGCTGCTTCTAAAATCCTGTCGATTTTGTCTTCATCTACAGTCTTTCCGTTCATTGCTTTTGTAGCGTATCTCCAATTTAATTTATCTAATAACTCCATTATAAAATGTTTATGACGGTTAAAATATTCAACATAAAATCTATTTGCTAATTTGTGTTTTTAGTGAGTTTATATTGATTGTTAGTGCAAATTTATTTCAAATTTTAGCACTACATTTATTTTTAACTAACCTTAATTCTTTTGATTAACCTAGGTTAAATAAGACAAGAATAAGTGCTGAAGAAATTGATTATCTTGGATAAAAATTAAACGAATGTCATTAGAACAAAATAAAAACAGAGCCATTGCTTTTTATGAAATGGCCTACAATGGAAACCCTAAAAAAGCGATTGAAAATTTTGTTGGAAAGGAGTATATACAACACAATCCAGATGTTGCAGATGGAACTTGGGGTTTCATTAATTATTTTGAACGTATGCACGCCGAATACCCTAATAAAAGTATAGAGTTTATAAGATGTATTGCAGAAGGTGATTTAGTTGCCCTACATACACATCAAACTTGGCCAGATCAAGATGAATATGTAACTATGGATTTCTTTAAATTTGATGATAACGGGAAAATCTGTGAACATTGGGATGTTATACAACAAATTCCTAAGGTCTCTAAAAACTTAAATACAATGTATTAATATTTTGATTGGCGTTGGAACGCGTTGTACCAACGCCAAAATTTTGCATTATTTAAACTTTAGGTACACATTAAACTCTACAGCTTCTGAAATTGTACTGTCTTTTAAATCGTGATTGTAATTAATTTGCCATCGAGATCTATCTATTTTAAATCTTGCGGTCATCGTGTTATTGTTACCATCTGCTTTAGCTGTAAATTTTATAGGCTTAGAAACATCCTTAATAGTTAACATCGCATCAATTAAATGTTCATTAATGCTTTTATTATATACCACATTTGTAAATTCTATATAAGCTGTGGGATATTTATAAATATCAAAAAAGTCCTCATTCTTTAAATGTGATACCAAACCTTCATTATAGCCACCGTCAATATTTTCAATTGTTGTCATATCTATAGTGAAATGACCACCAGTAATGTTTCCGTTTATGGTAATAAGTTTTCCGTCGTTAAACTTAACAAAGCCATGATGACCAGCAATTTTAAAAACATAATCAGATTTCCAATTTAGTAGACTTTCATCTGTATCTAAATCATACATCTTTTGAGAATTTGAGATGCAAACAGATAGCATCATCACGCCAAGGCAAATAAGTAGTTTATTCATAATTTTTATATTTTAGAGTAAAGCTACTTTTAGGGATATTTAAAAGTGTCAAAAGAATGTAAAAGAAGTGTCAACAGCTGTAAAAATTCAGCAAATTGCGTGTTATTTGCACTATATTATGAAGTTTAGATATCATTATTTTATTCTATTTACAGCAACGTTGTTTCTATTGCTCACTTTGAGTTGTTCCACTAAGGAAAAACCTGAAGTGTCCTCAGAACATATTAAAGTTGCTTTAAGAAGTGTTGGGCATCAACTATTATTGTTAGAAAACGACAGTACTTCTTTAGTAAAGCCTATTGAGAAAACAAACGCTACTACGTATAAGTTATCTTTTGAACGCTCATTTCAAATAGATCCTGAAGTATTAAATGCTACAATAGATAATGTCTTTAAGTCTAAACTAAACATCCATAATTATTTAGTTGAAGTGGTAGATTGTACCTCGAATGAAGTTGCATATAGTTATGTTACAACAGCTTTTAAAGATGAAGATATAGTGCCTTGTAGTGGTCGTGTTTTACCAAATGATTGTTACACCATACTAGTAATGCTAACAGAAATACCAGTAAAAACATCTTCAACTAAAACTATAATATTCTACATATTAGTTACATTGGTGTTGGCATTTCTTGTACTTGTGTTTTATAGTAAATATGCAAGCTATAAAAGAGAGCAGCAAGA
>OJDL01000043.1_pt1 | contig 57968 bp, 60 predicted proteins | sample 1592681 | NCBI WGS metagenome assembly OJDL01 (sample SAMN05416885, study PRJEB24817) | seawater metagenome | isolation source: Sea water | place: Canada:Atlantic | collected 2013-11 | reverse complement strand
CAACTTTCAAACCTTTTGAAGCGCATTTGTTGGCGATGGTCATTCCTGCCATTCCCGAACCAATTATAAATACATCGTAATTTTTCATATAAAAATTATTTTCTTGTTTAGCTAAACTAGCTTGCACAGCAACTCAATTTAGAAACGTCTTTGCCAAACGTAATCGCTGCTAACTTGATTCCTTCTCCTAATGTTAAATAGGGGTAAAAACTTTCAGCTAAATCTTTTACTGTAATGCCAAACTTAATCGCCATACTTAATTGTTGAATAAGTTCGCCACCTTCTGGCGCAATCACTCTAGCACCTATTAGCTTATCGGTTTCAGTATTACGAATCAATTTAATGAAGCCTCTTGTATCTTGTGCTGCCAATGCTCTAGGAACGTGCTTTAAGTCTAATTTACTCACTTCAAAAGGAATGCCTTTTGCTTCCGCTTCTATTTCATCCATTCCAGCACCTGCGATTTGAGGGTCGGTAAATACTACCCACGGTAAAGAGGAATAATCTATACTACTTTTTGACAATGAAAATGCATTGTTTACTGCTGTATTTCCTTCGGTGGCAGCTGTATAAACAAATGGCGGTGTGTTTGTTACATCTCCTGCGGCATATATATTAGAAACATTGGTTTCCATTTTTTCATTAACAAGAATGTGTCCGCTTTTTGTTAAATTAATATCACTATTCTCAAAACCTAATTTAGTGGTATTGGGCTTTGTTCCGGTGGCTACAACAATATGTCCTTTCTCAATGACTTGAGTTGTTGAACCATCAGGGCAGTTGCAATGAATGATAGTGTCATTACCTTTTTTTTCGAATTTAAAGGCTCTGAAATTTGGTAAAATCTCAATACCTTCACTTTTCATTTGCTCTACTAAAACATCAGTAATATCACTAGTTTGAGTACGTAATGGTCTATCTGTAAATTCTATAATACGCACTTTTACACCCAATCGGCTATAAGCTTGTGCTATTTCTAATCCAATATATCCAGCTCCCATAATGGTTATGCTTATAGGTTTTTCTTCCAAATCAAATAAAGAAACATTAGTTAAGTAGCCTACTTCATTTAAGCCTTCAATGTTTGGAATGTTTGTTGTCGCTCCGGTTGCTATAACAATGTTCGTTGCACTGTATTTATCTTTTCCATTCACAATAATTGTATTCTTATCTGCAAATTCAGCCCACCCCTTTAGCATTGTTAGATTTTCAAAATCACTTACAACATCCATATATTTTTGTTGCTGTAATGCCGAAACCAACTCTTTTTTATCTTTAATAATTTGTTTAAAATCAATATCTACACCTCTTGGTTTAATACCCTTAAAATTAGAATGTGTAGCGTGATATGCAGTTTCGGCAGCTCTAATTAAGTTTTTTGAAGGAACACATCCTACATTTACACAAGTACCCCCAAATTCTAATCCAGCATTTACCATTAGTGTCGTAAGCCCTAAACCTTCAGCTTTTATCGCTGCTGAAAATGCAGCAGAACCACCACCAATAACAATTAAATCAAATTGGTTTTTATTTTTATTAGATTCTTTAGAGATTGTAGTATCAGACGTTGAAGAGAAAGAATCCTCTTTTTTAATACCGTTTACAACAGAATAATTACCAATGCTATTTACTGCATTGATTAATTCTTCTTTACCCATTTTATTTGTATCAAAAGTAAATTCTCCTTTTCCAGTTTCGTGATTTACGTTGCTGCTTACTATACCATTGGTCTTATTCATATCTTTTTCGATATGCGATGAACAACCGCTACAAGTCATCCCACTTATTTCTAATGATATGGTTTTTAAATCTTTGTTTTCGTTATCTCTCATTATTGTAATTAGTTGTTCGGTTAAATGATAAAGGTTAAAATCTATGCTTTATCCTTTAGTATTTCTACTTTATACCCTTTCTTCTCAATTACAGCTTTTAAGGCTTCGATACTCGTCTTTGTTTTATCGAATTGTATAACTGCAATGTCGCCTGGGTATTCAACAGAATGCTCAGTAACACCATCAACCTCTTTAACTGCTTTATAGATACCGTTAGAACAACCAGCACAGGTTATTCCTGTTATTTTGAACTGAATAGTTGTCAAATTTTGTTCATCTACAGACGTTTCGACTTTTTGTGTTTCCAAGTTTTTGTTTTGTGCGGTGGCTTCAACAGAAAATAGAATTAAAGCTAGAACGGGAATTAAAATAATATTTTTCATAACTATTTATTTTAAGGTTATTTACTGATTATTGATATTGAATTGTCTCCATAATTAGAAACATATAATTTGTTGCCAACGGGCATTACGCCAATGGGTTTATTACCTGTTTTATAAGTAACAGATTGCTTTTCGAGTGTAACCGCATCATACACGAAAACTTCTGACAAATCAAAACTTACAACGTATAATATATTTTCATCTTTGGATAAGACTGCTTCTTCTGGTGTTTTTACACCTTCTATTTCCTTTACAATTTCTCCTTTTTCGGTATCTATAATATGAATTTTGTTTCCAAAGAAATTACTTATATATAGTAGTGAATGGTCTTTGTTTCCGTGTATAAGTTCTGGTTTTCCACCTGTTTTAATGATGGATTTTTTTCCTGTTTCTATATCAATCACAGAAATGCTTCCATCTTCCGTATTGGTAACAAACAGCTTTGAATCATTCTCCGAGATGCCTATTCCATCTGGTCCTTTTCCTGTAGGGAATGTTTTTAATATATTGAGATTAGTAGCATCCAGTTGCAACACTTTATTGTCATCTATTGCTATTACATAAATTAAATCTCCTTTTCTATTTGCAGTAATTCCACCTATATGAGTTTTAAATAATTTTTCTTTTAGAATGGTATGATTGTCAAAATCAATGATAACCACTTGCTTATCGTAACCACTAACAGCAACCAAATTACTTTCTGCTAACTGAACAAAACCCCACGGATACCTTATGCCTTCTATGTTTTTTAATACTTTATCTGTTTGGGTATCAATAACTGAAATTAATGTATCCTCCACATTTGCAACATATAAAAATGATTTATTGGGTGTTAGAAATAAGGCATCTGGTCCTTTGCCAACTTTAATAACTGGATAATCGATATCCTGTGTAGTTAGCTTATTTTCAACTGCGGTTGAATCCGTTTCTTTTTTATTTTCTTTACAAGAAGTAATTACAAAAGCAAAAAGAAAGATGGTTATATAATTTTTCACAATTAAGAATTTTATTTATTAATTACTTTATAACCTGTAGAATTAATTGCTTTTTCTATATCCTCTTTAGTAGTTTTCGAATTATCGAATTCTACTTTTGCGTTAGCTTTTTCATAGGAAGCATTTACATTTACAATACCTTCTAAATTATTAACTGCGTGCGTTACGTGTTGTTCACAAGAAGCGCAAGTCATACCTTCAACCTCAAAATTTAAAGTTTGAATGTTAGATTGATTCACTATAACCACTTCTTTCTTATTATCAGGATAAAAAATGTGAGAGTAATATGGAAAGCTAATTGAGATAGCCGCAAATAGTGTAATTCCTATTAAAAATCCTTTGGTTTGAAACCACTTTGGTTTTGCATCTACTTCACAACAATCCTCTGCTTTTTTCGGTTTTAAATAATCATACCACGCATATCCAATTGCTACTATAGCGACACCAATTAAATAGGGTCTAAAAGGTTCCATCCAAGATAAAGCGGAAGCACTTCCTCCAACGCCTGCAATTAATGCAATAACTGGTGGTATGCAACAAGATGATGCGGCTACAGCAGCAAACAAACCTGTATATGCTGCATTTTTTGATGTTTTTTCTGTTTTCATTATTATAAAATTTAGGCTATTTTTCTTTCTAATTTGATTGACTTAAAAATACTATTCAGAATATCCGTCTCATCCTTATTCAATGAATAGTATAATGTTTGGCCTTCTCTCCTTGAGCTTATAATACCTGCATCTTTCATTTTTCGTATATGCTGTGAAACTGCTGGCACGCTCATACCTAAAATATCAGATAAATCACAAGGACATAGTTCATTTTCCATATTTAATAAGAATAGGATTTTTAAGCGCACCTCATTACCTGAAATGGATAGTAGTTTCGATATTTTATCGAAACCATTAGCCATACCGTCAATGGTAGTTCTACAGTTTAGTAACTGCTTATGGTCAGCCTCAGCTCTTGTACAGGATATTTCTAGTTTCATATTAATGCTTTAGACGAGCAAAGGTACAGTTAATTACTTATTTAAGCAAATACTTAAATAATAATATTACAAGTAGCTGTGAACTTTTAAACAACTCTTCGTTTTTAAAGTACTTTAATTAAATCTCATCCAAAGATTTGCGATTCTGATTTGTGCTTTTTTTAAACTGTGTAGGTGTCATTCCTGTAACCTTTTTAAACTGATTGCTTAAATACGCGACACTACTATAATGTAGTTGAAAAGCTATCTCACTCAAGGTTAATTCATCGTAAACTATAAGTTCTTTAACACGTTCAATTTTCTGGTTTATGATATACTGCTCGAACGTAATACTTTCTACCGACGAAAAAAGTGAACTTAAATATTTATAATCCAAGTTAAGTTCGCCTGTAACAATATCTGCCCATTTGAAATTGAGCTCCTCGGAAGAATGATGGATTTTATCTACAACCAATGTTTTCATTTGTTCAATAAGTTGACTTTTACGGTCGTCAATCAAACTAAAACCTGAACTTTGAAGCGCTTTGGAAAGACCATTTTTGGTCTGGACACTTAATGAAGAAACTAATTTAACCTCCCCCAATTTTATAGAAACATACAGTATTTCAAGTTGTTCCAAAATATTAGATACCGCCGAGATACATCTTGGGCAGACCATATTTTTAATATGGATAATCTCATTCATATAGTACTTGTTTCAAAATAATTTTAATCCAGATTTGTATAGAGAATAATAAACAGCAGCTATTGCAGCAACTACAAAAATCAATACTATCACAACTAAAGCTATAATTTTATCTTTTCTTGAAATATCACTTTTAGGCTGATGTTTCTTTCTGTCATTTTTTCTTCTATTTCTTCTACTTTCACTCATTATCGTTCGCCGTGATAAAACCAAAATTAATTTATGGTCTTATTCAGATTACTTGATTAATCCATAATTCGCTTATTTTAAAGTTGCATTTACTTCGCCACAGGTTAACATAGCCTCTCCATAATATGGGTTTCGCACCTCTTTTTCCAAACTAATCCAATAAGCTCCCTTATTGTTATCGGCCATTGGACAAAACTGGATATATACATTTTCGTTAACACCAAAAAGTTGCACGCTACTTATCATATGCGCAGAAAGATGTTTAAAATGTGCTCTTTGTGTTGCTATATCTGAATCGTTCTCAATAGTATTAGCCGAGGTCTTTAGTTCTTTTTGAATGGTCATCCAATGGTTATGTGCTTTTTCATCAGATAATAATTTCATATCCACTTTTTTCAAAGATTGGTTTATTTGTTTTCCTGCCTGCTGAGCGCCCTTGGCATCATCATTTACCAAAGCATCTTTTAAAAGGATATAATCATCAAAAACCTGTTTTAACTGATTCTGAAATTTGTTTGAAACTTCAATCCTTTCTTTCATTTGAGAATGGTTGGCTTCATTTGTATTTTCTCCAGAATTATCTTCTTGCATTCCCAAATGCCCTTCGTGGCCTGTCATTGTTTTACCACCAGATGCATTCATCATACTTTTTTTTCCCTGTAATTGTGCAGCGGCATCTACGGTAAACGTTCCGTTAGTTACGACTTCATCTCCATTCTTTAAACCTTCAAGAATGGTATAACTATCGCCATTGGCATTGCCCAATAAAACTTCCCTTATTTCAAAAATAGCTTCATTAGGGTTTGTTTTGACATAGACTACAGAGCGTTCTCCCGTCCACATAACAGCGGTTGACGGTACGGAAACGGTATTCTCGGTGCTTGTTTGCGTACCCTCAATTATACCTTCCACAAACATTCCCGGTTTAAAGAGGTCTTTCTTATTTTGCAAGACCGCTCTTACAACCACCGTTCTAGTTGCAGAATTTAATAAGGGGTCGATGAATGAGACTTTTGCATCAAAAACCTCATTGCGATAAGCATTTGTGGTCACTTTAATAGTTTGCCCTTCTTTTAGGGATGCAATTTGATTTTCATAAGCATCAAATTCTGCCCATACTGTATTGAGATTCGCAATTTTATATAAGGGTTGTCCTTGCTTTAAATAATCCCCTTCTTCTACCATTTTCATTGTTACCGTTCCTGAAACGGTTGCAAAAACCGGAAAGTTTTCTTGCACTTTCCCAGCAGTTTCTATGGCGTTGATTTGCTTTTCGGAAAGTTTCCAAAGTTTAAGTTTGTTCCTAACAGCCTTATACAATTCTGGTTGCGATTCTTTTAATGATGAAGCGGTAAGCAGTTCTTGCTGTGCAGCAACCAATTCTGGCGAATAAATAGTTGCCAAGCGTTGTCCTGCTCCAACACGTTCTCCTGTAGAATTAACGTACAGTTTTTCTATTCTTCCTCCAAAATATGTAACCTGTACGGCATTTGACTCTTCATTAGCTTTTATCTTACCAGATAATTTAAGGGAATTATTTCCCATTTGTCCTTTTCCTACAAGTGATGTTTGGATATTGGCCAGTGCCATTGCGTTATCGGTCATTTTTATTTCATTGGCATTGAGACCATCTGCACCAGATTCGGCTGGAATTAAATCCATTCCACAAATGGGACAATCCCCAGGTTCTGGTTGCATAATCTGTGGATGCATAGAACACGTCCACATTTGATTAGAAGCAATTTCTTCTGAATGGTCGTGGGTGTCTTTCGCATTATTTGTTGCTTTGTCCGCAGAACCTCCACCGAATAGTAGAAAGCCGCCTAACAGGCCAACAATCAAGGCAACACTTATATAAATGATGTTTTTATTCATTTTAATTTTATTTATTTGTTATTTTCCAATCGTTTTATCATTGCTTTCATTTCTGCAATTTCCTTTTCTTGTGCCTTGATAATATCTTCAGCTAACTTTTTAACTTCTGGATCTTGGATATCAGCACGCTCACTTGTTAAAATCGCAATAGAGTGGTGAGGTATCATTGCTTTCATCCACAATATGTCTCCTACCGTTGACTTCTGATCGCGTACCAATCCTAATGCACCAACAAATAGCACAATGCTACCCAAAACAATGGCGATATTCTTCTTTTTGTTTTGGTACATATTACGCATCGCCACAAACATTATAATGGCCATAGCAGCAATACCCAAGCAACCCATATAAAAACGAGTAAGGCTAAAATAGACGTGATCTAATTGATAAGAGTTTAGGTACATTGTAATGTACATTGCCACAAATGATGCCGCCAGCATACCTACAAATTTTGTGTAATTGTTTTTTTTTGAATTTTGATTTGAATTTTCCATTATATATTGATTTTAGTGTTACTTATTTTCGTTTCTTTTTAATTATTTTTCTAATGGTTGGGGATGACGTGTACCAAAGTAAAAAACCACTTAATACAGTAATCAACCCTAATAGTGAAAACCCTCGCAATACTAATGTGTTAAAATTGTCTCTACCTTGATAATCCATAGTGTGTGTCATCCAAAGGAAATCGAACCAACGCCAATCCCTGTGTCTTACCGTTTGAAATGCGCCATTTTCAATGGCCACGTAGGCCTTTAAATTTTGAGGTGTTTCATACGAAATTTCATACGCCGGAAGTGGACGACCACGATATTCGTGATGCTGCCCTACCGTATCGACCCGTTGAATTTCAGCTATTTTTAAATCGGTTAGCATATACCTATTTGCAACTTCTTGCGCCTCTTCTTCAGAAACCCCATTTTTCTTATGTCCTGTTCTGGCATTAATAAGTTGTGTTTCATTAATCCAATAGTAAGGTTCGTTTGCAATTTCCAATAGTTCTAAAGTTTGGATTGGTTGCTCTGTATCGAGTTGAGATGTACCGAGTAAATCGTTAAAAGACTTCTGTTTAGGTGCTACTTTTTTAAACTGGTCGCCGTGAATTTCATCTATATCTGTCCAACTGAAATACATCCCGCTAATCGTCCACATCAAAAACTGGATACCTAAGAAGATACCCAAGTAACGGTGTGCTTTTCTAATCCATTTTGCTGTTTTTCTGTTGACCATTATTGTTTTTACTTTATTCTTTATCTATATTTTAATTCACGAAAAATTTTACAATCAGTCCACCTGCCAACCATATATAACAGATATAGGCCGCATATTTTAAAACACTTTCAAGCAATGGACTTTTCGGTGCCATTTCGCTCATTGAGTGCTTTACATCCTTTCTCTTGAAAAACCCTAAGTATATGAGATATCCTGAAATTGCGAGAAAAGCCATATTCAAATAGAAGGTATAGTCAATTTTGAAATGCTCTTTGTCCTGTATTTTAACTTGTGATGTGTCAGGCAACATACCCAACAAATCGAAAGAGTAATGCAGAGCCAAAGCTGTTCCTATTAATGCCGTAAACAGTAAGAATAAAATGAACAGCGACATTTTCCACCCATAATACTTGGCGTTAATACGAAGTACAGGAAAGACTACCAAATCACTAAAAATAAAAGCCATAACCCCTGCAAAACTCACGCCCTTTCCAAAAAGCAATGCCGCCAACGGAATATTACCCATTGAGCCAATAAAAGTCAAAAATGCGGCAATAGGTCCTACAACGATATGTTCCAATATTTCAAGAAAGGTAAAATCTGTATTGCCCTGACCACTATTGATAAATAGTGTCTGGAAGAAAGAATCGGGAACGAAGGCTGCGACGATACCTGCAATGGTGAAGCCAACGGTAACGTCCTTCCATACCATCTGCCATTCCATCTTATATTTTTTGGCAACCCTTGCCCAACTATCTTCTTTCTTGATTTGTTTTTTCCAATCTTTGGAATCATCCATTGAATCGTCATCTTCGTTCTCTAAATTCTTGCGCGCTTTTTCTATGAGCTTTTTAGGATTGATTATTCGTATCAAAATCCACGAAATAAGAATTAAAAGGATTCCACCTACATATTCGCCTACTACAAACTGCCATCCCAAAAATATGGAAATGATGATTCCAAGCTCAATGACCAGATTGGTCGATGCAAGAAGAAAGGCAATGGAAGACACAAAGCTTGCACCTTTTTTAAAGATAGATTTTGTGCCCGCTAAAGCCGAAAAACTACACGAGCTGCTTATAAAGCCGAAAAACGTGCCTAAGAGTACACTTTTACCTTCACTCTCGTTCATTGTTTTTTGCATCCTTTTTTCAGTCACAAAAATCTGTATCATACTACTGATGATATAGCCCAAAATGAAAGCCCAAAGTGCCATCCAGAAAAATCCAGTGGTCGTATAGGCTGCTTCGCCCCATTGTTTTAAGAATTCGCTCACAGTTTAAATTTTATTTTACATTTCTTGACGAAGAATGTGTTTTAATAATCTTCCATTTACCATCCATCTTTTTTAAGATAGACGTCGCTACTCCTTTTTTCTTTATCGTTCTACTTTCGCCTTTTTCATCTGGATTGAGCACGATAGTGTAGATGTAGGTTTCAGTAGTAAATGCATAAGGCAAATCTACTTCCGCATCAATTTCATAATCTGAAAATTCAAATTTTTTGAAATGCCCCAACTCAGGCCCCAAATGGTGTTCTATATAGTGCGCATACGAGCCTTCTACACCACCAGATTCAAATACTTTTGAATCTTCTGTAAATAGTTCAAATGTCCTCTCGGTCGTTAAGTTTTGTAGTGCATCTTTGTAAGCTTTCATTACTGCGATAACATCTTCTTTATCTTTAGAATCTTTATCATTCTGTGCATTGGTAATGCTGACTGTTGAAATGAGAACAGTTACGAGTGTAATAATTTTAAGTACTTTCATATTTATAGTTTTAAAGGGGTTATTTGTTAACGTGAATTCTATTAATGTTTGCAATACCAAATACCAATACTAAAAAGCTCAAGAAAACTTCCATCATTACCAATAGTTTACCTGCAATATTCAATGGTACAATATCTCCGAAGCCAACCGATGAAAAAGTAATTAAGCTGAAATATAAAAACTCAAAAAACTGTAATGAAAATGAGCCATTGAGCGCTGTACTCGATTTAAAATTTTCAGGGTTCAAAGTATATAAAGCGTGATAATCTGCTGAAAACGAAAGGACAATCAAAATAATCAATACCCCAAATAAAGTAAGAACGTGGGTTAGCTGATGACTTTCGCCTATTATTTTACTTAACTGTATAAAAGTGAGCCTTACGATAAAAATGGTTTTGACCAAAGCCAAACCAACAATTATAAAGGGTAGAAATTGGCTGGCGGAATCTACACCTACCCATAGTATATAACTTAACGATAGAGCAATCACTATACTTGCAGTAAGCAATACCTTTTTAAACAGTTGCTTGTAAAAGCCAATTCTTTCAGATTTTTCTATTGTGTTCACTTTAGTCATTTTCAATTTATTTCCTTAACTAAATAATTGAAGCGCCAAAGCACCACCAACTATTAAGATTAGTATGGTATATATTATGTAATTGAACCATTTTCTAACTACAGACTTTTCAGTTGTATTTTGACACCCGTCTTTGCAACACTCTTTCATTGTTATATCTTCCTTTTTTATATGCAAAATCCTTTAAATAATACTTGAAAATGAGAGGCAACCTTTATTAACCAATAAACCAACCAAATGTTTACCCCTCACAATCAAGTACTCTTCACTAAACTTCTCTTCATCATAAATTTTTAATTGCCTGACATAGGAAGAGATGTTATTATTTTAGGGATATATTCTCTCTCCCTTGTGCAGGCTGCTATTAACCAAATCAACTTTTCTTTTTCAAAATTCGTTGTGCCTGACTAGGGAAGGAACTAACACTAACCATCAACATTGTTTTCCTTCCCAGGACAGGACTTAAAAACTATTCAGATATCTTTATCATTTTACAACCTTCTGTTAACTAATAACCAGAACATTGAAAAAAATTTTATACAAAAGGCTATCTATTGAATAGTTTTTTGAACTTTTCCACATTTAAGCATTTTGCTTCCGTAATACGGGTTTCTAACTTCGTTACTTGTACTTAACCAAGCACTACCTTTATCATACATTGGGCAAAATTGCTCGTATAACGTGCTTTTTGTACCCGTAATAGCTACCATATCAGCAATATCCTTACTTAACGTTTTAAAGTGCTCGCGTTGGTGGTCTATGGCACTTTCAGAAATATGTTCTGCGTGCTCGGTAGCATCTTCTATGATATCAGCAAGCTCTTTTTGCTGTTCTTTTGTATAACTACCCATATCAAATGCTTTAAGAGTGGCTACCAATTTGGTTCCTGCTTGTGCTGCCTTTTTTGTATCGTCCGCAACTAAAGCATCTTTTAAATTAAAGTAATCACTTAAAATAGCTTCTGCTTTTGCGTCACTATTTTTATTCATCATTTTGTTATGGTCCATTTTCATATCTCCGTGATCGTGGTTCATTTTTTCTTTTTCCTGTGCATTGGTAAAAGAAACTGCTAACAATAGCATTGCTGCAATACTCATTTTTAAATTTTTCATTTTAATTACTTTTAAATTATTGTTTATAAACTATCTTTTAATTGTGTGATAAAATTGATTAACTCTTCTGCTTCAGCTTCTGTAAATGTTGCCTCACTATGTATCAAAGTGTAAGAATCCAAAGGCATTTCGTCATTTTCAATCTGCTTGATAATAGACCTTAACTTACTTGCTTTTCTTCGGCTGGATAATGAATCCCATTCGTTGAAATTAAGTTCAGCTTTGCCTTCTTTAATATGGTCTTCCAAAAACCAAGCAACAGGTTGAATCTTATTATACCAAGGGTATTGAGTATTATTGCTGTGGCAATCATAGCAGGATACCTGTAACTTTTTTTGAATAGTTTCTGGTACATTATTGACCAGCATAAAATCAGTTGACGGTACAGTATCACTTTGATTGCGTGTAGTGGGAATAAATTGAATTCCCACGAACGCTACCAGTAGTATTATTGCTATAATCTTTACAATTTTCATTTAGTTAATTTCACGTTGTACTTTGCCGCATTTTAACATTTGACTACCATAGTATGGATTGCGCACTTCCTCTTTAGTACTTAGCCAAGCTGTACCGCCATCATACATAGGGCAAAACTGCTCGTAAAGCTTCATCTCTGCTCCTGTTATAGCTACCATATCTATTACATCTTTACTTAAAACTTTAAAATGTTCGCGCTGGTGTGCTATATCACTTTCTGAAATGTGTTCTGCGTGTTCAACTGCATCCTCAACAATATCCTTTAATTCCGATTGCTGGGTATCGGTATATTGTGAGGCGTCAAAATTTCCTAAGGATGTTGCGAGGGTTGCCCCAAGTTCTTTGGCTTTGCCATTATCATCTCCCACCAACGCATTCTTTAAGTTGAAATAGTCATTTAATACCGCTTGCGCATTACTATCTCCACTCATTGCCATTTCCTTCTTTTCGCCGTCGTGATGACCATCACTGTTATCGTGGTTCATTTGTGAATGGTCTCCATCCGTGCTATTTTGTTCTTTGCTGTTGTCTTTACAAGACATTACTGTTAAGGTTATGAATGCTATCGCAACTATACCTAATGTTGATTTTAATTTGCTCATTTTGTTTTAATTTAAGTTTGTGTTTATTAATTATTATTACTGCCTTTTTATAGTGTCTTATAATTTTTCAATTACGTTTTCCAACATTGCAGTTATTTCGCTGGCTACCTCATTCAATTTTTCATTTTTTACAGCTTGCATTGATGCCATTGGGTTTACGGCCGCAACTTCAATGATACCTGCTTCGATTTCCTGTACTATGACATTGCAGGGCAACATCGTTCCAATTTTATCTTCTGCTTGCAAAGCTTTATGTGCATAGGGCGGATTACAAGCTCCGAGTATCCTATACTTTTTAAAGTCTATATCCAGTTTTTTCTTTAGTGTTTCTGTTACATCAATTTCTGTAAGGATTCCAAAACCTTCTTCCTTTAATCCTTGTGTCACTTTCTCGATGACCTCTTCGAAGGTTCCATTGATTGTTTTATTAAAATAATAGTTCATCTTTTTAATTTTTAGTTGTTTAAAATCTTGCTAATAGTCCACCACCCAATCCATATCGGTTATTGTAGTTAGCTTGGATTGAAAAATTGCGCGAAAGAATGTATGCAACCCCTACCAACCATTGTGTTTCGCTTTCAAATGATTTATTATTCTCTAAATCATTGACCCATCCAAAATCTGCTCTGTATTCGTATTCGCCTTCCAAAAAAATTCTTGGAAAAATCAATAATTCTCTGTCCAAACGTATTCTTGGGCGTAGCTGATGGTCCATACTCACATCTACATTAAATCTATAAGGCGTAAAATACTTTACACCAACCAATCCTACGGTATTAAATGTATCGTAAGAATCTGGTGTTGACGTTTCGGTATTTACTCCTGCATAAACACGTACCCAATCGTTCAGATACCTATTATAACTTATTTCGGCTTCAAGATTTTGGTCGTAATCGAACTCTGTTCTCAAACCAAATTCATTTCGGATATTGCTCGACGTTAAAAAGAGTTCATTAAAATTTGAACCTGCACGAGCCAATCCCCACGAATAATAATGGTCTGTCTCATCGATAAGTTTCTGAACTGGATAATCTTTCATTCTATCATCCCTTGGGGTATCGTAACTAAACACTCTTGCCATACCACCCATCATATGGTACAATACGTGACAATGAAAGAACCAATCGCCATACTCTTCGTTATAAAATTCAATAATAACTTTCTGCATTGGTGGTACGTTCACGGTATGCTTTAATGGGGAACGTTCTCCTTTTTCATTGATGACCCTGAAGTAATGACCGTGCAAGTGCATTGGATGGTGCATCATAGTCAGGTTATTTAATGTAATTCTGGTTACCTCGCCTCCTTTTATATTTATCTTATCGGTTTCTGATAATGGAACCCCATTCATACTCCATACATAGCGATTCATATTACCTGTTAGGTTAAGCAACACTTCATTTACTGGTAAATCTGCCTTAAATTCAGTTTTTTCTTTTGCCTCTAAAAAATCATAGTTGAAGTATGTCTTTCGCTCCTCATAATCAAAAGAAGTAGAATCCTTCTGCATCATTGGCATATTGTGCATATGACCTTCCATTTTATTTGATGCTCCATTATGGCTCATTGACATCGAGTCTTTTTTCATTCCCATTGTATCATCCATCTTCATATCCATTTGGTCATTCATTTTGCCATCTTTCATCGACATCTTATCGTTCCCCATTTTCATCTCGCCGTCCTTCATATTCATCTTCATTCCGTACTTCTGCATTAAAACTTCGGGTGTATTCTTCTTCTTGTTTCCAACCATTGCAGGTGCTCCCATTTTCATATCCATTTTAGCCATTTGCTTCATCATCGCTACCTTATCAGGTCTATCAATTCTTTTGGCTGGGTAAAGAGTGCCATTACCTAACTGTATAGAGGTATGACCTGAACCATCTTGAGCGGTTGCGGTAATTTCAATAGTTCCTTCTGGAATAGTTACAATTACATCATACGTTTCGGCTATGCCAAAGAGAAATCTGCTTTTGGAAACGGGTTGCACGTCAACACCATCACTGGAAACCAACATTGGGTTACCTCCGCCAAAGTCCATCCAATAATAGGTAGAAGCCGATGCGTTAATGAAGCGAAGCCTTACTTTTTCGCCAGCCGTAAATTCTGGATACTCTGCCAGTTTTTTACCGTTGGACAAAAATGCGGGATAATAAATGTCTGCAATATCAGCCCCTTCCATACGGTCTCTCCAAAATTTTAGTTGAGCACCAAAGGCACCTTCTGAAATGACCCTACTTAATGGCACTGCTGTGCCTTTTTTAACTTGATACCACTCGTTACCTCTTTTAAGGTTTCGTAATACATTCATTGGTTTTTCATTGGTCCAATCTGATAATACCACGACTAAATCTTTATCATATTCCAAGGTTTTCTCTTTTGGATGAATGATAATAGACCCATAAACACCTTTTTGTTCTTGTAACATTGTGTGGGAATGGTACCAATATGTTCCCGATTGGTTGATTGGAATCCTGTATTGGAAGGTTGTTCCTGGCTCAATCGGTGGGGTAGTTAAATATGGAACCCCGTCGTAAAAATTGGGAAGTATCAATCCGTGCCAATGCACTGAAGTTTCTTCATCCATTTTATTGGTTACGTTGATTATAGCAAGGTCTCCTTCATTAAATTCCAAAACAGGCCCAGGGATACCTCCATTGATGGTCATTGCATTGGCAGTAACACCTCCAAGTGTCATTTCGTTTTCCTCAATGGTAAGGTTATACTCCTTAACAGGTCGCCCATCTTCCTTTCTATCATTTCCGTTTGTGCCTACTTGGGCAAAAATTGAAGTTGTGAAAAGTAATAGCGTAATAATTTTTATTGTTTTCATTTTGTCAAATAATTTATGATGGCATATTCTGTATAATACCCTCTATTAGATTCGATTAAATTGATTTGAAACCTTAACTGCAATTCTTGTACATCGAGCACATCGTTAAAATCTATAGTTCCGGTTTCGTAATTCTTAATGAGAATTTCTTCGGCGTCATTCGCCTGCTTTAAATTGTCTGTTTGTACATTAAACTTAATTCTCATTGTATTTCTATTATAAATAGCTTGTGCAAGACGTGTTTCAAGGTTATTGAGCCTCTCTTCTTTCTGTGATTTTATTTCCAATTGTTTCAATTCATTTTGCTTTGTCACTGACTTATATTTATTATTGAAAATGGGAATTGAAATAGAAACCATAGGCATCACAATGTCTTTACCATTATCGGAAAAATTCATATCTGGACGTTCTGATACAGGCACATAGTCCAAACCAAAACCGATATTGGGCGCACTCTCTTTTTGGTTTAATAATTCGGCTTCTTCGATAGATTCATATAATTTATCGTATTTAATAAGTTCTGGGTTAAGCTGTAGATTGTCAGTCAAAATAAACACATCTTCTTCGGGAATTATCATCTGCTTTACGACCTCTACGGCAATATTTTCATCACGATTCAAAAGATTATTAAAGAGCGCTTGCTCCGCCAAATAATCTTGTTCCAGCACTTCTTTCTGCTGAATCAACTCGTTCTGTCTTATCTGAAGGCGAAGTACATCAACCGCTGATGCCTTTCCCACTTCTACAGAGGTTAATGCAAGCCGTTCATAGGTTTCCAGAAGTTCTATATTCTCATCCAGAATACCCTGTTTTGCACTTATGGCATAGAGTTTATAATAGGATTGGGATACTAATAACGAAAGTTTTCTTTTTGCAATCGCTATATCAACAAATTGGGCTTCGGCCATTGATGAAGTATAGTTTTCCCTTGCTGATATGGTTCCAAACCAAGGCAACATTTGCTTTACTGAAAAACGTGCACGTTGCGCCCCTGTTCGGGTTTCTGGTTCGCTCACAAAGTAGCCTACGCCAATCTCTGTATTTGGTAACCAATCTGCTTCATTTACCTTTTCTTCCGCTATGTTGTAGCGCAATTCAAAAGCTTGAATTTCTGGATTATTCTTTTCAGCTTCCTGAATATAGGATGCTAAATCTTGTGCATTTACTTCCGCGAAAGCGAAAAAAACAAATATTATTAAAATTATATATCTCATTTTGTAGCTCGTTTTAATTGAAATTCCTGCTTCCAACTGAATAAAACTGGCACAACAAATAGCGTTACAAGTGCTATAAGCATTCCGCCAAATGAAGGGATTGCCATCGGAATCATTATATCACTCCCACGACCTGTTGATGTCAATACAGGTAACAAAGCGAGAATAGTTGTTGCAGTTGTCATTAAACACGGACGGATACGCTTTTCTCCAGCTTCAACTATAGATGCCCTAATTTCCTGTTTTGTTTCTGGGGTATTTCTATCAAAGGTTTGGGTCAAATAAGTTGCCATAACCACACCATCATCAGTTGCAATACCGAATAGGGCAATAAAACCAACCCAAACGGCAACACTTAAATTAATGGTGTGCATTTGAAAAAGGTCTCGTAAATTCTCCCCAAAAAAGTTGAAGTTTAAGAACCAATCTTGCCCATAACCCCATATCATCAAAAACCCACCTGCAAAAGCAACGGCAATACCCGTGAATACCATTAATGATGTACCAACGGAACGGAACTGGAAATAAAGGATGAGAAAAATGATTGCTAGGGCTAAAGGCACAACAACGCTTAAAGTTTTTTCTGCACGTAATTGGTTCTCGTAGGTTCCTGTAAAGCGATAGTTAATCCCTTTTGGCACGATAAGTTCTCCACTATCAATTTTTGATTGGATAAGCGCTTGTGCATTTTCCACCACATCTACTTCGGCGAAGCCATCAAGTTTATCAAAAAGAACATAGCCCACTAAAAATGTATCTTCACTCTTTATTACTTGTGGTCCTTGTTCATATCTAATAGTGACAAGCTCACTTAATGGCACTGGACTCCCTTTTTCAACAGGAACATAGATGTCTTTTAAATCATTAGGGTTTGCCCTTAATTCTCTAGGATAGCGAACTCGAATGCCATATCTTTCTCTACCTTCAACAGTCTGCGTAAGCACCATTCCTCCAACAGATACTTGAATGACCTGTTGTACCTGTTCGATGGTAATTCCATATCGAGCCAATCGGTCTCTGTCAATATCCAATAATAGATAAGGTTTCCCGACAATACGGTCAGCAAATACGGCCTCATCCTTAACCCCATCTGCTTGCTTAAGAATATTTTCCAATTGTACTCCAAAGGCTTCAATTTCCTTTAAGTCTTGCCCTTTTACCTTTATTCCCATTGGTGCTCGCATACCGGTTTGTAACATTACCAAACGTGTTTCAATGGGTTGTAACTTGGGTGCAGAAGTAACTCCAGGAAGCTTTGTGACTCTCACAATTTCTTTCCAAATATCATCTGGCGATTCAATTTCAGGTCGCCAGTTTCTAAAGTATTCTCCGTCATCATCTGGTATAAGTTGTAATATGTTGACAGAAAATGGGTCTGCTATTGCCGAAGCATCGTATGTTGCATTTTCAGTTTCTACTTCATTATTTGGATTGGTAACCAACCTTCCGTCCTTTAGAATAAACAGTCCATCTTCATTTACCTTAAACCGCTGTCTTTTTCTTTTCTCATTTAATATATATTCAGACTTGTATTGAATGACATTCTCATACATTGATAATGGTGCTGGGTCTAATGCAGATTCTGTACGACCAGATTTACCAACTACGGTTTCAATTTCAGGAATACTGGCCACAGCCATATCCAATTGTTGTAATACCCGTTTGTTCTCTTCAACACCAGCGTGGGGCATTGAAGTGGGCATCAGCAAGAAAGAGCCTTCATTAAGAGATGGCATAAATTCCTTCCCTGTATTTTTCATAATCATTACCCCAAAAATTATAATGGCGGTGGGCAGGGAAAGAAACAATAGTTTATTCCGTAATGCCCAATTTAAAATACGCACATAATACTTTCTGAAAAGTGTGAATACACCTAGAAGGCCAAAACAGATAAGTCCAACAAAAATCAAATTTATAAATATGCTGCGATCGACGCCAAGTGGTCTCCAATATTCTGCCAATAAGAATATGATAGCAAAAGCAGATACAAATATGTTAATCACATTGGCACGTTTTGGGGTAATTTTCTCCTTTAGCGAGAGGATACCAACCACACCAAATGCAACTAATATTAATCCTAGCGGGTAACCAAAAATAAGTGCTACAACACCCAAAATAATCATTGCTCCATTTAGTATATAACTAAAAGAAATCTTTATGCTACGTTTTTTAAATAAATATGCTGCGAACGGTGGGATTAAAAATAAGGCCACAATTAGGGATGCTGTTAGGGCAGCCGTTTTGGTAAAAGCCAATGGTCGAAACAATTTACCTTCAGCACCAATCATCGTGAATACAGGAATAAAGCTTATAATAGTGGTGAGTACCGCAGTCAATATTGCCCCAGAAACTTCGGCGGTTGCATTATATACTACCGTGTTCATTGGCAGGTTTTCCTTATTTTCATCAATATGCCGAAGCACATTTTCTGTAAGAATCACACCCACATCGACCATTGTTCCAATAGCAATAGCAATACCTGACAAGGCCACAATATTGGCGTCTACATTAAACAGCTTCATTGAAATAAAAACCATCAATACTGCAACAGGTAATAATCCTGAAATTAAAACCGAAGCCCTTAAATTAAATACCATTATAATAATTACGAAAATTGTAATTAAAATTTCTAATGTAAGTGCTTCGTCCAGCGTACCTAATGTTTCTTGAATAAGTTCTGTTCTATCATAAAAAGGAACAATGGTAAGTTGAGATGTTCTACCATCACTTAATGTTTTAGAGGGCAAACCTGAACTTAATTCATTGATTTTTTCCTTCACATTATTAATAACCGCCATAGGGTTAGCACCATATCGGGCTACCACGACACCACCTACAACTTCTGCTCCTTCTTTATCCAACAGCCCTCTTCTTGTTGCAGGTCCGTGGGAAACTTTTGCAATATCCTTTAAGCGTATTGAGGTAAAATTTTCTGATGTTACTACAGCGTTTTCCAAATCGGCAATGGATTTGACATATCCCAAGCCACGTATGAGATATTCCGCTTGGTTAATTTCCAAAGTTTGTGCACCAACATCCTTATTACTCTGTTTAACCGCTTTTACAACTTCATTCAAACCAATTTTATACTGTTTCATCAACTCGGGGTTGACATCTACTTGGTATTCCAATACATAACCACCTATTGAGGCGACTTCAGAAACACCACTTGCCGAAGACAGCGCATATTTCACGTAGAAATCTTGAATGCTTCGTAATTCCTGCAAATCCCAACCGCCAGTAACGTTTCCGTTTTCATCACGACCTTCAAGAGTGTACCAATAAATTTGCCCAAGACCAGTTGCATCAGGTCCCAATGCAGGATTTACTCCATCAGGTAGCAGTCCTGCTGGTAATGAATTCAACTTCTCAAGTATTCGGCTACGACTCCAGTAAAATTCGATATCCTCTTCAAAAATGATATAGATACTAGAAAAACCGAACATAGAAGAGCTACGGATGGTTTTAACGCCGGGAATACCAAGTAGTGATGTAGTTAGAGGATAAGTAATTTGGTCTTCAATATCCTGTGGGGAACGACCATCCCATTTTGTAAATACAATTTGTTGGTTTTCTCCAATATCGGGAATGGCATCTACAGCCACAGGATTACGTGGAAGTGAACCAGTATTCCATTCAAATGGGGCATTAACGACTCCCCAAGCCACAAATAAAACTAATAGCAAAACTGCTACGAGTTTATTTTCAATTAGAAATTTGATGCTTTTATTCAGCATAGAAATGATTATTAAGTAATTATAAATCTTGTTTAAAAAGTGACAAACAAGCAGAAATGTCCAAAACAAATTAATGCAGGACTACAGTTCTAATTACTTAAAAATCAAATAAGGAAAGTCTGGTCTAAAACTTGAATATCCCTGACCAAGGGAGGAGGTGTATAATCTCTATATGAATTTAAATCTTCTTGAGATTCGAAAAATAAATTTATATAGGTATGGATAAAAGCAGCAACAAATAGTTGTTGGTCTTTATCTAATTTGTCGAACGATGTTTTTAAAGTATCTTGGCCTTCAACAATCACTTGCTCATCACTACAACAATCTTTTTTAGAGATATCACACTCTGATGATGGCGATTGTTGTTGAACTTCCATACCACAAGTTTCGACGTGGCCGAATATAGAAGAATCCACTAAAGTATCACCACAAAAATGACTATCAACAGTAAAAGAAACAGTTGACAACAACACAATAAGTGCTAAGCAAGCGGATGATATTTTATAAAAAACCTTCTTCATTAATTTTACAAAGCTATTAAATTTTTAGCAGAATTTCTTGATTTAACAAATAATTTAGATTCCACTTGAAGATTTGTACTGAATTTAATCCATTACAAATTATAAATTATTGAGTCTAAATTGCTTAAATTTTATTATTAAGAATTATTCTAAATAATATTTGTTTAATTGAAAAAGACTACTACATTTGTCCTTTATTTATATTCATTCTAAATAATTTAAAGCAAATGCGAATTCTCTTTATTCTAATACTTATTTTGCAATTCCCAAATATATGGGCACAAACTAATCCCCAAAAAAAAGATACTATCCAACAAAAAACGGAACAGTTAAAAGAGGTTGTAGTCTCAGGAAATACTATACTAGGTAGTAGGTTTGAGGTTAAAAACAAAACGGGTTCTGCAAGCTATATTTCCGAAGAAGACTTAAAAAAATTCTCTTATACTAACATCAACAGGGTATTACAAACAGTTCCAGGAATTAACATTTATGAAGAAGATGGTTTCGGATTACGCCCAAATATAAGTTTGCGAGGCACATCGCCTGAGCGTAGTGCAAAAATCAATTTAATGGAAGATGGTGTGCTCATTGCCCCTGCACCTTACAGCGCACCTGCCGCCTATTATTTTCCTACCATTGGTCGTATGCAGGCCGTAGAGGTTTTAAAAGGAAGCAGCCAAATTCAGTACGGTCCCAATACCACTGGTGGCGCCATAAATATGATATCTTCCCGAATTCCAGACAAACTTTCTGGAAGGGCTTCCATTGCTGTAGGAAATTACGATTCAAGAAGTACTCAATTAACAATTGGTGATAGCTATAAAAACTTTGGATTTGTAACGGATTATTTTAATTATAATTCTGATGGTTTTAAAAATCTTGACGGTGGTGGCAATACAGGATTTGACAAATCTGATTATTTGGCCAAGTTTAGGGTTAACTCAAATTTAGACGCAAAAACGTATCAGTCATTAACGTTTAAAATTCAGTATTCTGAAGAAGAGGCAAACGAAACTTACTTAGGTTTGACAGATGAAGATTTTCAAGAAAATACCTTTAGAAGATACAGAGCTTCTTCAGAGGATGTAATGAATGCCGAGCATCAACAATACCAACTTACCCATTTTATCCGATTATCATCATCATTAGATATAAGCACTACCGGTTACTTGAATAAATTCAAACGTAATTGGTACAAATTGGATGATGTAAATTTAGGCGAAAGAGTGAGCATTAGTAATATCCTTTCATCGCCACAGAATTTCCCATTAGAATACCAAACCATTTTAGGAAACGAAAACACCCAAGAAGATGTTATGGGCGTAAAGGCAAATAACAGAGCATACACTTCAAATGGTGTTCAAACCATTGCCAAATTACGATGGGGTTCTGATTGGTTACAAACTTTAGAAGCCGGAATACGCTACCACGAGGATGATGAGGACAGATTTCAATGGGTGGACAGGTATGCATTCTTGAACAATGAATTAATACGCACAACAGTAGGCGAAAGAGGGTCGGACGCTAACCGCATAAGTGGAGCAAAAGCTCTCGCTGCACACCTCTTATACACCATAAAAGTTGAGAACTTGACCCTAACACCTGGCTTACGCTATGAGAATATAACTCTAACCCGAATGGACTATGGCACCAATGACCCTTCGAGGACTGGTCAAGATTTATCCATTCGCGAAAACAAGGTAAACGTATGGATTCCTGGTTTAGGCGCAAACTACAGATTTAGTAACGATTTTTCAGTTTTTGGTGGTGTACACAAAGGGTTTTCCCCACCAAGCAATACACCAGGGCAAAATGCCGAAGAAAGTATTAATTACGAAGTAGGAACCCGATTTAGCGTTAAAGGACTACAAGGGGAACTTGTTGGGTTTTACAATGACTATCAAAATCTACTGGGAAGTGATTTGGCTGCTACAGGTGGTACGGGAAGTCTTGACCAGTTTAATGCAGGTGAAGTTCGTGTAAGCGGAATTGAATTTTTACTGAATTACAACCTATTATATAATAAGTCAGAAAAATTTAAACTTCCTGTGTCGATTTCCTATACCCTCACGGATACCGAATTTCTGACCAGTTTCGATAGCAACGAGGATATTTATGGAGTGGTGACCAAAGGGGACGAAATACCATACATCGCAAAAAATCAATTAAATGCAACTTTTGGGCTAGAGCATAAGAAATTTGAAGTAAACCTAAATTCACGATATACTGGAGCATTTAGAACTAAAGCCGGTTCAGGATCTATTCCTGAAAATTTTAAAGTGGATTCTAACTTCATAGTTGACTTATCTGCTCGTTATTTTCTTAATGAAAATTTTACGCTATCAACAAACATCATAAACCTATTTAATACAAAATATGCTGTATCTCGTGTGCCAGCAGGTTTACGTCCTGGCCATCCTTTTGGAGTTAACTTTTCTGTAGTATATGGATTTTAAGAGAAATTATATTTGATGACAAATATCATATTCCTGTTGAACCTTTAAAATTATCTTCGCATTAATTAATTATGCTTCCAATTGATAATAAGCTTATTAAGTAGGATCATTTAATCTATGAAAAACCTTTAATGTTGGACAAAATTTATTAATTTTATAGAGTGAAATCTTTTTTTACCAAAATACTGTCCTTTTTTTTAGCAGTTTTTATACTGTTTTCTACTTCTTCTTTCACGGTGGATATGCACTTTTGCTGTAATAAATTGGTGGATATGGCTTTTTTTAGTAAGGCAGAATCTTGTATGGAGACAGCGCAAAAAAAAGATACAAATTCCAAGCAATGTACTTCCATACAAGAGAAGGATTGTTGCGATAATCAGACCATTGTAAAAGAAGGAGATGACACCTTTAAGAAGTCCAATACAATTTTAGAGATTGAGACTTTAGTTTTCTTAAATACTTTTTTTAATACTTATATTAATCTGTTCGAGGGGCTAGAAGAAAACGTCATTTCTTTTAAAACCTATAGGCCGCCTTTATTATCTACAGATATTATAATTCTCAACGAGACCTTCTTAATTTGATTTTCTACATCGCAGATTGACTTTAATCTGCATTACCTCTATAGCCAAAGTTTCACTTCTGGCTAACATTTGTTGTACTCTATTCCCAAAAATACCATACACCATTAACCCTGTTAGGTCTTAACCTTTCAAACCATTGAGTTAAAACTCAATGACAATACATTATATACTATGAGCAAACCAAAAGAATTTTGGATTAAGAATATGGTCTGTAATCGCTGCTTAAAAGTAATTATGCAGGAGTTACAGGAACTTGAAGTAACCGTACTTTCATTGGAATTGGGAAGGCTGTTGGTAGAAGCACCAAATAAAACAGACAATGAAATTATCAATGCAGTAACAACCGTACTTCACGCCAATAATTTTGAAATAGTGCAGAACGAAGAAGAAATGCTCGTAGAAAGAATCAAGATTATTCTAATTGAACAATTGCAAGAGCTACCATTACATATCAAAGTAAAAACATCTGAACTATTGGCATCAAGCCTTCATAGGGAATACAAGACATTGAGTAAATTATTTTCAGCAAATCAACAGACAACCATTGAAAAGTACTTTATCAAATTAAAGATAGAGAAAGTTAAAGAGCTCATTCAACTCAAACAACATTCCTTTTCAGATATAGGATACTTATTGGACTACAGCAGTGTCAACCATCTGTCTAGACAGTTCAAAGAAGTAATTGGAGTGAGTATGACCGATTATAAAAATACTGAAAACTGGAAAAGAAATTTTTACGATGAAATTATGTAGATAACAACGAAAGTTATGCAGATAAACGCTTAAGGCAATCGTTAATTTTATCAAAATAAATCAAACTAAAATGAAAAAACTACTCATCACATTGGTATTAATTCCCTTTCTAGGGATTGCACAAACTATAGAAAATTTAGAGTACATCTCGCCTTTTAACAATGAAGTAGCTGCCATTAAAAAAGGGAACGAATGGGGGTTTATTGACCAAGACGGCAAAGTAATCATTGATTTTCGAAATGATTTGGTGCTAACCAAAACAGGAAATGCAACCTACCCCATATTCAGTAACGAAAAATGCTTGATTGCCCATCAAAAAGATGGCATACTGTATTATGGCTATATCGATAAAACTGGAAAAACTGTCATTACACCTCAATTCTTGAATGCGACCAATTTCGAATATGATAAGGCATTGGTACTAAAAGTTGAAAAAGAGACCATAGGCTATAATGACATTTTCAACAAAGACATCGTTAGCTACCATTATTTTGAAGTAATTATAGATAAACAAGGAAAAGCCATTGACCATCTAACTCAATTGGCCATTCACATATCGCCTAAAGATAAGGAAGATAAAAATCCACCTACCATAACATCTAAATTCATTTCGGAAAATTTAGTGGCCATTAAAGACAGCAACAAGAAATGGCGTTTAAAAAAAATTGAATAACAATGAAAAAGTTCACGACAGAAATGAAATTAAAGAAGATTGAAAACCTTTTTAAATCTGACAGTTAATAGCTGATAACCCATTCCCTAAACTACGGTTTGTGGATTGTTGGGAATGGGTTTATAAAAATAAATGTTTAACTCAATAAAATAGAAAATTATGAAAACATTACTAATTGTTTTATCAACAATCGGGCTTTTAAGCTTAAGCAGTTGCAACCAAGGAGCAGATCCTCAAGCACTTTTGGAAAATCCTGAAACTCGTACGGAGGTGTTTAATGCCATTACCGAGAACCACGATTATATGACCGAGTTTATGGAAAGTATGCACGGCAGTCAACACACAATGGCAATGATGCAGGGCAACAAAAAAATGATGGGCTCTATGATGCAAGGAGACGGAATGCAAATGATGATGAAGGACAGTACAATGATGCATTCGATGATGAACCAAATGATGAATGACGGAAAAATGATGGGAACAATGATGAAAATGATGCACGAAAAAGGAATGATGAGCGAGGACTGTATGGAATCTTGCTCAAAGATGATGGGCGAAAAAGGAATGGATATGCAGAATATGAATAGTCCAAACAAACAGGATCATACCGAGCATCATTAATTTTTAACTTCTAAATACAAAAACAATGAAAAACAATCACTGGATTTGGATGGTCATAGGTTGTGGGCTACCACTATTGTTCATCTTTTTAGCGCCCTCATTTGGTATAGGAGGTGGTTCATCACTATTTATTTTCATCCTTTTTATGTTCGGCATCCATCTGTTTATGCCCCACGGTTCACACGGACACGGAAGGCACAATAATCATAAGCATCAGGATAGCGACCACAATCATTCTGAACAGGAAACAAAAGAAGAACACAAAGGACATCAACATCACTAAAAACTATATACAATGAAACAAAAATTTCAAATAAACGGAATTAGTTGTGGTGGATGTGTAGCAAGGGTCAAGAAGACTTTGGAAGAACATCCCAATATCGAAAAGGCAGAAATTTTTCTGGCACCAAAAGGAGCTACACGTATCACGATGAATGAAGCACTTTCGGTTGCCGACTTGCAAAAGCAACTCGATGAGCTCAATGGATATACAATCACAGAACTTAATCAATAACAATTAAAACCTAAAAACTATGCATTTATACGACGGACACTTTGGAGGAATGCACCTAATATGGTGGATTATATGGGTCATCTTACTTGCTTGGATATTCTTTATTCCAGCAGATATACCCTATCAAAAAACAATGAAGGACAGCCCACTGGATATTCTTAAAAAACGCTATGCAAAAGGCGAAATATCCAAGGAAGACTATGAAGAATCTAAAAGAATTTTAAACTCGGACAACTAATCTTAAACTATAAAATTATGCATCGCTTAAACGTAAAAAAACTCGGATTTGCCTTCGGTCTTACAGGAACCATAATTTATTTGGGCTGTATGATAGTAATGGCTACAGCAGGGCGGGAAGGTTCAATCATCTTTTTCACTAGCTTATTGCACGGCTTGGACACCACCAATGTCATTAGAATGGATGTTCCCCTATTAGAAGTGTTAATGGGTATCGTACAAACTTTTATCCTTTGGTGGCTTATAGGCGCTTCTATTGGCGCTTTTTATAATGCGCAAATAAAAATAAATAAGTAAAAAAACCTTTTAGGATTTATGCAGTATGTCTGGTTCATATGGTCGCTTATCATTCTTGCTCTTTGGGTAGTTATATATATATCCAAAAAAGGAGTTAGGAAAGAAATGCTCAAAATGAGCCTGATTACGATGCCCTTTGGTTTAACAGAACCGTTGTTTGTACCAGAATATTGGTTTCCACCTTCGCTTTTTGATTTGGCCGAAAAAACAGGCTTCGATATCGAAAGTTTGATTTTCTCTTTCGCAATAGGTGGAATTGGCACTGTACTCTACAACCTTATTTTTAAAAGAGGACTTGCCGAAATACCACATAGCGAACGAAGTCATAGTAGGCACCGATTGCATATTTATATACTTTTTATACCAGCAGCTGTATTCATCATTCTGGCGCTTTTTACGTCGCTCAATCACATTTATTGCGGCATTATAGCTTTGTTCATAGGTGGATTGGCGACTCTTTATTGTCGCCCAGATTTAAAAGGAAAGATTTGGGTTGGGGGAATTCTGTTTACGGTATTGTACTTCATTTATTTCGGAAGCATCCTTCCGTTCTATCCTCAATATGTGGAGTTGTACTGGAATCTAGACAACCTGACCCATATTCTTGTCTTGGGCATTCCTATTGAAGAATTAATGTTCGCCTTCACTTTTGGGATGTATTGGTCTGGATTGTATGAACATATCTATTGGCGAAAACTCATTCAAACTGAAATAATTATTCCACTAAAAGATTAACACTATGAAACGAATACACTCAAATCAAAAAAACAATGCTATCCAAGTTGTAGCCATTAAGAACCCAGTAAGAAAGATATACCAGGTATCCATCGCTATATTGTTCCTTCTACTGCTTTCAGCAGTAGTTCTATCCTGTTCTGGCAAGAAAAAAGATGTTGCAGAAAGCGTAACACAGCCAACTGTTGAAACATCCCAAACAGCAAATGAGGCCATTATATCAGCCCAAAATTATGAAATCGTTCCCAACGAAAAAGTCTGTATGGTCAATGACCGATTTATGGGTGTGTCACAAATACCTATTGACGTCAATGGAACTATCTACTATGGTTGTTGTGAAAATTGTGTTGAAAAGTTACAGAAAAATCTAGATGATGTTCGCTTTGGGAGTAATCCACTAAATGATACAAAAGTTGATAAAGCTTCAGCAATTATTGTTCAAGATAAAAGTAGCGGAAGTGTTTTTTATTTCGCTTCCATAGTAGATGCCCAATCATTTATAAATAAGAATAAAGGATAGGAAATCTTTATTCATAAAAATTCAAGTTATGAAAATAGTGTTAGCCATAGATGGTTCTGATTTTAGTAAACTAGCAGTAAAAGAACTTGCAAAATTACCCTTACAAAATGAAAGTGAGGTCTGCATTATAAACGTGTATGAACATCCTGCGATATCAACACCATCATTAATTACATCAACAAGTTCTATTAATTCCTACTACAAAGAGTTTTTATCAAACGCTGAAAAAATAGGGAAAAAGATTGTTTCCGAAGCTGGTAAAGTATTGAAAGAAAAAAATAGCTCACTTCGTATAACAACAAATGTTGTCAGCGGTCTTCCTAAAAAAGAAATTTTGGAAAAAGCGGAATCTTTTGATGCCGATTTGATTGTAGTGGGTTCGCAAGGGCAAGGCGCATTTTCACGTCTTTTATTAGGTTCCGTTTCACAGTATTTAGCAACACACGCCAAATGTTCAGTAATGATTGTAAAAGACAAGGACGCAAAGTAAACTATTGCTAATACCAATGATATAAAAATTAAATATGAACGCTAACCACTCAAATAATAATACAAAAGAATCTGCTTGCAAAGTAACAGATGAAATCTGCCTTCCAGACTCTAATTTACCTCGTGTTATTATTATAGGTGGTGGGTTTGCAGGTTTAGCGTTGGTTGAAAAACTGAAACACAAAGAGGTGCAGGTGGTACTGTTCGATAAAAACAACTTCCACCAGTTTCAGCCCTTATTTTATCAAGTGGCAACGAGTGCTTTGGAACCTGATAGTATTGTATTCCCTTTCAGAAAACAAATTAGTGGTTATAAAAATGTATTGTTTCGTTTAGCTGAAGTCGAGGAAATCCAACCTTCTACAAACACAATTATAACCAATAAAGGAAGAGTTCACTTCGACTATCTCGTATTGGCAACGGGTACAACAACTAATTTTTTTGGTATGGACAATGTCGAGTCCCATAGTCTTGGGATGAAAAACATTCGCGATTCTTTAAATATTCGCCATATGATGCTGCAAAATCTGGAACAAGCTGCAATCACTTGTGATGATAAAGAACGTGATGCCTTAACAAATTTCGTCATCGTTGGCGGTGGTCCCGCTGGTGTGGAAATGGCAGGAGCTTTGGCAGAATTCCGCAAATATATTCTTCCCAAAGATTATCCAGAATACCCTTCTTCCATAATGAACATCTATTTAATTGAAGCCATTGATGAGCTTTTAAGTACGATGTCAGACAAGGCATCATCAAAAACGCTAGAATATTTGAAGGATTTGGAGGTAAAGGTATTACTCAATGAATCGGTAAGCAATTACGATGGTTCACAGGTTGTCACAAATTGTGATAAGATTATTTTAACAAAAAACCTAATCTGGACAGCTGGTGTGAAAGGACAGTTTCCAAAAGGTATTGATAAAAAACACGTGGTAAAGGGTAACCGCTTAAAAACAGACTCATTTTTAATGGTAGAAGGCTACAAAAACATTTTTGCCATAGGCGATATAGCGGCTGTAATTACAGAAGAAACTCCAAAAGGACATCCGCAAGTAGCACAAACAGCTATTCAGCAAGGTAAATATTTAGGTAATGTATTATTGAAAATTATTAAGGATGAGGGTGTGAACTCTTTCGAATATAAAGACAAAGGTTCATTAGCTACAGTAGGGAAACGTAAGGCAGTAGCTGATTTGGGCAAATTCAAATTTGCAGGTTATTTCGCTTGGCTATTATGGTCAGTTGTACACTTATTATCCATAAGCGGATTTAGAAATAGATTGATGGTTGGTTTTAATTGGGCGGTAAGCTATTTCACTTATGAAAAGAGCAACCGCCTAATTATTAGAAATTTTAAACCAAAACCGTCGGTTAATAACACAAAGAAATAATTTACGAATGAAAGACACAACAGATAAAAACAATAAGCTTTCCTTAATAGGGTCTATATCTCTAGGAACTGGTGTAATGATTGGTGCTGGCATATTTGTTCTTATGGGACAAATAGCGGAGTTAGTTGGAGATCTGTTCCCGATTGCCTTTATTGCGGGAGCTGTTGTGGTGGGTTTCAGCTCTTATTCCTACGTAAAGTTCTCAAATGCTTTTCCATCCTCTGGAGGTGTGGTTAAGTTTTTCAATAAATCCTATGGACCTGGAACGACAACCGGTGTCTATTCTTTACTAATGTATGTTTCAATGGTCGTTGCACAAAGTTTAGTTGCAGGAACCTTTGGCGCTTATACCCTTCGATTATTCCCAGAAAGTTATGCTGGTTATGCATCCATACTTGGTATTCTACTTTTGGTAACAGCTTATATAATAAATATTCTAGGAAATAAAGTAATTGGAGCAACGGCCACTTTTACAGCAATTATTAAAGTAGGTGGTATTGCACTACTTGCGATTGCAGGTCTGGTAGCTTCTGGATTTGCGGATATTACAGGAGACTATATCCCACAAAATACCGAAACGTTACCACAAGGGTTCGGCTTTGTAGCGGCATTGGCATTATCAATCCTTGCCTATAAAGGGTTCACAACAATAACGAATCAAGGTGGAGACATCAAAAATCCACACAAAAACCTTGGAAGATCCATTGTGATTTCTATTCTTATCTGCACACTTATTTATGTAGCCTTGGCACTTGCTGTTGCAGGCGGTTTAAGCATTCCTGAAATAATAAAGGCAAAAGATTATGCTTTGGCAGCAGCAGCCGAACCTGTTTTTGGGGAATGGGGCTTATGGTTTACTATAGCAATCGCTATTGTAGCAACCTTTTCAGGGGTTATCGCCAGTGTATTTTCGGCATCGCGCTTATTGGGGATGTTGAGTAATATGAAACAAGTACCCTCTTTAAAAAGGATAGGTAATTTTAAAAATCCAGCGCTCATATTCACGGTTTCCCTTGCCATTTTACTCACTGCCCTTTTCGATTTAACAAGAATCGCTTCTATAGGAGCTATTTTCTACCTTATTATGGATATAGCTATCCATTGGGGGCTTTTTCGCCACCTAAAAAACGAGGTGAAATTTAAACCCATCATTCCGTTAATAGCTATTGTAATGGACACGGTAGTACTGGCAGCCTTTCTATATATAAAATATCTGAATGATCCAATGGTGCTCATCGTAGCAGCAATTGGAATTATCCTGATTCTCATTGCGGAACGTTTTTTTATGATTTCGCATACAGACGATGATGGCAATATGCCTATGGGAATGGAGAATACAAATAATAAAAACAACAAATCATAATTAATTAAAACAATTTATATGAAAAATATAGCAGTTATAGGATACGGAGTCATCGGAAAAAGGGTGGCCGATGCCATCAATCTACAGGACGATATGAAGCTTTCGGGCGTGTGTGATATCATAAGCGATTGGCGCATTCAAAATGCCGTGAGAAAAAAGTACGATATCTACGCAGCAACTCAAGAAGCAGAAGACAGAATGAAATCCGAAGGTATTTCAGTAAAAGGCGATATGCACGACCTGTTGAAAAAATCAGATCTCGTTGTGGACTGTACCCCTAAAAAGATTGCGGCTCAAAATGTAGCAATTTATAAAGAGCAAAACATCAAATTTATTTTACACGGAGGCGAAAAACACGAAACAACAGGCCATTCCTTTAGTGCTGAAAATAATTATCAGTCTGCTCTAAATCTAGATGCTACACGTGTAGTTTCCTGCAACACCACTTCTATTTTAAGGACGTTGACCGCTTTAAAAAGAGCCAATTTATTGGATTATGCTAGAGGTACACTTTTAAGAAGAGCAACAGATCCTTGGGAAAGCCATTTAGGTGGTATTATGAATACGATGGTTCCTGAAAAAGACATCCCGAGCCACCAAGGTCCTGATGCCAAAAGCGTTGACCCAGATTTGGATGTCATCACTGCCGCAGTAAAAGTTCCAGAAACTTTAAGCCATATGCACTATTGGAATGTGAAGTTAAAAAAACAAGCCTCGAAAGAAGAAGTGCTGAATGCTTTTAAGACATCTAGTCGTATCAAGCTAATTCAATATGACAAAGGCCTAGTTTCTAACAACACTATCAAGGAAATGTTTTTGGATATGGGAAGACCTTGGGGCGATATGTATGAAGTAGCCCTATGGGAAGATATGCTGAAGGTAGTGGGGGATGAACTTTTCTACGCCTATGTGGTAGACAACCAAGCAATTGTTATACCCGAAACTATTGATGCCATTAGAGCACTTACAGGAATTGAAACAGATGGTGCCAAATCTATCGCTAAAACAAATGAAAGTTTAGGAATTCATTAATCATTAATACAATGAAAATAGACATAAATATTACACAACTGTTAGGGGAAAAAGCAGACTTCTATTTGAATCACGTTTGTGAAAAAATAACCAAGGATGAATTGCAAACCCCAAGTAGAACAAGCCTAGATAAGGTATTTACCCAAAGCAACAGAAATCCGCAGGTACTGCGAAGCCTTTCGCAATTGTATAACCACGGAAATCTTGGTGGTACAGGCTACTTGAGTATCCTTCCAGTAGACCAAGGTATCGAGCATAGTGCAGCTTTTTCTTTCTATAAAAATCCGGATTATTTTGACCCAGAGAATATCATAAAACTCTCCATTGAGGCCGGTTGTAATGGTGTGGCTTCCACCTTCGGTGCTTTGGGATTGAACGCTAGGAAATACGCCCATAAAATCCCGTTTATCGTAAAGATTAATCACAATGAACTGCTCACATTTCCTAATAAATATAACCAAACTTTGTTTGGTAAAGTAAAAGCTGCGTGGGATATGGGAGCAGTTGCTGTCGGTGCTACTATATATTTTGGTTCCGAAGAAAGCAATAGACAGCTTAAAGAAATAGCTGAAGCTTTTGAAGAAGCCCACAATTTAGGTATGGCTACCATTTTATGGTGCTATACCCGAAATGAAGCTTTCAAAACTGGAAAAGAAGATTATCACGCTGCTGCCGATGTAACAGGGCAAGCAAATCATATTGGGGTAACCATTCAGGCAGATATCATTAAGCAAAAATTACCTACAAATAACTTTGGTTTCAAAGAAATCGGTTTTGGAAAATATGATGATGAAATGTATGAGACGCTGACAACAGAACATCCCATCGACCTGTGCAGGTTGCAGGTGGCTAATTGCTTTATGGGAAAAATCGGATTGATTAATTCCGGTGGTGGCTCTAAAGGTAAGTCTGATTTGGTGGAGGCAATAACAACTGCCGTTATCAATAAAAGAGCTGGTGGCTCTGGATTGATAATGGGAAGAAAAGCGTTTCAAAAGCCCTTCGGCGAAGGCGTGGAAGTATTACAATCCGTTCAGAAAGTTTATTTGGATACTAAAATTAGCATTGCATAACAATAAAAAAGAATGTTCGACACAGAAGTAAAATCACTTAAATCATTCAATCACTACCTCTCAAAATTGGTAGAAAGTCGTCTATGGCTAAAGGTTATCATTGCCTTATTTTTGGGTGTTGGTTTTGGATTGCTGTTAAGTCCTCAAAACGGGTGGATTACTAAAGAAACAGCAGACATCGCAGGGAATTGGCTGGCATTGCCTGGCGTACTTTTTCTAAAACTGGTTCAAATGATTATGATTCCTTTGATTGTGGCTTCTATCATCACAGGAATCGCAAGTAATGAAAAGGACAGTCTAAAAAAATTGGGTGGTGGCGTTTTATTATATTTTCTAGGCACTACCATAGTTTCGGTAAGTTTGGGTGTAATACTATCTCAAATTTTTAGACCTGGTCGCTTTTTACATCAACAGGCTCTAGCTGAACATAATGAAATTACTGCTGCTCCAACGGAAAATCCCGAGCTTTCCTTCGGCCTTGAAACTATTCCAGATGCCATATCAAACTTACTTCCAGAGAACCCTTTAGCATCTATGGTTAGTGGTGAAATGTTAAGTATTGTGATTTTCACAATCATTATTGGTGTAGCTGTGCTATCACTTGAAAATGCCTTACTGCGCCCAGTGAAGCTTCTTTTAAGTGCCATTCAGGAAGTCTGTATGACAGTAGTAAAATGGTCAATGCTTCTAGTACCTATTGCTGTTTTCGGACTAATGGCGCAGCTTACCTCTAGTGTTGGTTTAAGTTCTTTATCAGGTTTAACGTACTATGTTGGGGTAGTACTTCTCGGTCTTCTTTTATTGGTAATTTTCTATTTGGGACTCATCGTACTTCTCGGAAAGAAAAACCCATTGCATTTCCTAAAAAAAATAAGGGATGTTCAATTATTGGCTTTTTCAACCACAAGTTCTGCCGCTGTGATGCCCTTATCTCTAAAAACCGCCGAAGAAGAACTAAAAGTGGACAAGACTATTAGCAATTTTATCATACCTATAGGGGCGACCGTCAATATGGATGGTACTGCACTATATCAAACTATTACAACTCTTTTTATTGCCCAAGCTTACGGACTGGAAATGAGTTTACTCAATATTATAGTGGTCATTGTAACTATTGTCGCTGCATCCATTGGTACACCTGCCATTCCAGGAGGTGGTGTGGTTATACTCGCTTCTGTTTTGGGAAGTGTCGGCATACCTGCTGAAGGCATCATCATTATCATTGGTGTAGAAAGACTCTTGGGAATGTTTAGGACTGCTGTAAATGTAACTGGTGATTTAACTGCCTGTATGGTCTTCAATAGATTCTATGGTAAAACCCCAATCTTGGTTAGTGAGAAAACGAATAATAAATCAATTTCAAAACAATGACATTACTACTCATATCCATAGTGTTCATTCTTCCTGTTGTGGCTATTGCCAGCTATCAGCATTATAAGATTGGTAAGCAACCAGCTTATGATGCCAAAGAAACACTGTTGAATTATGAAATAATAGGCTCTGGAGAAAACAAACTTGTTTTGTTACACGGTTTAACAGGCTCATTGCATTATTGGAAACGCAATTTAGAAAGTATTACAACTACGCATAAGCTACTTTTAGTCGACCTGCTAGGTTTTGGTGATTCGCCAAAACCACAAAGTGATTATTCCCTTTCAATACAATTGCAGGCCCTTGAATTGATTCTTAACAAAGAAGGATTCAATGATGGAAATATCATTATTGCAGGACATTCTATGGGAGCTATGATTTCATTAGCAATATTGGAAAAGCAACCAACTTGGTTCAAGGCAGGAATTTTTATAAGCGTACCTGTTTACAAGAACGCTGATGAGTTTAAAGAAATTATGTCTTCTCATTCCTTTGTAGATAGGATTTCAACAAGCAAATTCTCAAAATACATTTGTATGATTCATCCCATATTTATGTCACGTGCATTCAAGCCTGATAACCTCACGGATGATGTCTATGAAGATGCAAAAAAGCATCATTGGATGAGTTATTATTATTCTCTCACAGAAGTCATCCTAAAAACAGATTTATATGCGATTACAAAGAAAATTAAGGATAAAGATGTGCTCTTTATTCACGGAGAAAAAGACACTACTGCACCTTTAGAAAATGCCTTAAAATTATCGAGGGAATTTAAAAACGCACAAATAATTACTTCATCTGAAGGAGACCATCAGTTCTTTCTGAAAGAAGCAGAATTTGTTTGGAACACTATTAAAGATTTTACTATTTCTGAAAAAAAGTTACAAAAAACCATATCCAATGAGCACGAATAAAATTAAACATATAGGCGTATTCACATCTGGAGGCGATAGCCCTGGGATGAATGCTGCACTATACGCCATTGCCAAATCCGCTGAAGCAAAAGGCATAAAAATAAGTGGTTTTCGAAAAGGGTATGAAGGGTTGATAGATGGTGATTTGGTTCCATTAGCATCACACGAACTAAAAAAAATAACCCAAAAAGGCGGTACCATTCTAAAAACAGCAAGAAGCAAACGATTTCTGGAATTGGAAGGTCGTAAAAAAGCATTGCAAACTCTAAAAGCAAACAACATAGATGCTTTAATTGCTATTGGTGGCGATGGCACTTTTAAAGGTCTATTAGCTTTTTCAGAAATATGCGGCATTCCGTTTATAGGCATTCCTGGCACTATAGACAACGATATTTTTGGTGCAGATTACACCCTTGGTTTTGATTCGGCTGTAAACACTGCCATTGAAAATATTGATAAAATAAAAGATACTGCCGAATCCCATAACCGCGTATTTATTGTTGAAGTAATGGGAAGGGATTCAGGCTACATCGCTATTCATTCAGGATTAATGGTAGGTGCCGATTCCATCCTTATTCCCGAGAGTGGAAAGGACTTTATTTATCTATTGGACAAGGTTAAGAATTACGATAGTGAAGATGCCTTCCTTGTCGTGGTTTCTGAAGGTGATGAACTAGGTGCAGAACTGGTTTCCTCAAAAATAAAGGAAGTCAATCCCAATGTAGATTTACGAATTACGAAACTCGGCCACGTCCAGCGAGGCGGAAATCCGTCAGCTTTAGATAGAATGTTAGGCATTAGACTTGGAGTGGCGGCTGTGAAAACACTTTTACAAGGTAAAAAAAATGTAATGGTAGGAATCTTAAATAATCAATTGCATCTAACCCCTTTTGAAGAGGTGGTCAAGCAACATCAAGTAGATAATGAATTGTATGAACTTTTAGAATTATTTGGAAAGTAAGAAATGATAGAAGCCTTTAAAAATATCAACCCATTTATCCTCGGACTACTCATCAGCCTGGGCATTGGCCTTATTCTTGGGCTGGAACGTGAATACGATAAATTGAAGGAAGAACAAGGCTTTGCAGGTATAAGAACCTTCCCAATTGTTGCCATTATTGGTTTTATATTGGGAAATCTTTCCACAACCTATACACCTTGGTTGGTCATTATAATTGCAGCAGCATTTCTTTTGTTTCTGTCTTTGAGTCATCTTTCCATAGTACAAAAGCATATTATGACTGGTATTACCACCAATATGGCATTATTCGCTACTTTGATTTTGGGTGTTATGGTTGCTAATCATTTGCATAAGGAAGCAGTTGCTACTGCGGTTATCATAGTTACTCTGTTATCATTGAAAACGACATTTAATACCTTCATTAAAAATATTACTTCCGAAGAGCTTTTCGCCTTTATTAAGTTTTCAATTATTTCGCTTCTTATTTTGCCTTTCTTACCAAATCAAGATTATGGTCCAGAGGGATTGCTTAACCCTTTTGAGATTGGAGCGATAATAGTGATAGTGTCATTTCTGAATTTCATTGGTTACTTTCTTGTAAAATATGTAGGTTCTAAACGTGGTATTCTGCTCACTGCTATTTTAGGCGGATTGATTTCAAGTACCGCAGTAGCTTGGATATATGCTTCGCGAAGTAAGGAATCGCCAGAACTTTCAAAAGAATATGCTGCGGGTATCATTATAGCTTCCGCAATTATGTTTCCCAGACTTGCGATTCTGGCCTATATTTTCAATAGTGCCATACTTTTAAATTTAGTCATTCCATTTACTATTCTTACCCTTATCTGCTTGATAAGCGCACTCTTATTCATCAAAAAGAATACAGATGTCACAAAAACAGCTATCAATCTGGGTAATCCGCTCAATATTTGGAACGCCCTTGGGTTTGGTGGTATTTATGTGGTCATCCTATTTGCAGTTTTTTATGGAAATCAATTTTTTGGCGAAAGCGGTTTATACTATTCAGCCCTAATTGCAGGATTGGCAGATACGGATGCGATAACTATCAGTATGGCAAAATTTGGGTCATTGGAAGAAAAACTCACGCTGGCCACCAATGTCATTATAACAGCAACTATAAGCAATATGATTGTAAAACTTGGTATTACCTATTTCAAAGGTTCTAAAAAGACCGGGAAACTCGTGATGCTAATTTTTGGAACTGTTGTCATCGTAGGGTTTGTATATATTTTAATACAGTTAGGAAATTAAAAAAAGTGAAATGAAAACAACAGTATTCAGCACGCATAAGTTTGAAGAGCCGTATCTCGTAAAAGCGAATGATGGCAAGCATCAATTAAAGCTGCTTGAAAGTCGTTTAACTCAAGAAACTGCTATTCTCGCAACAGGTTCTAAAGCAGTAAGTCTATTTACGGGCGATGATGCCTCGGCACACATTCTTGAAAAATTCAATGCTTTTGGCGTAAAATATATTGCTCTGCGTTCAGCAGGATTCAATCACGTGGATTTAGCAAAAGCAGCTGAACTGGATATGAAGGTGGCACGTGTTCCAGCCTATTCCCCTTATGCCATTGCAGAGCATACAATGGCACTCATACTTGCATTAAACCGAAAATTGATTAAAGCACACAACAGGGTTCGTGACCAGAATTTCTCATTGAACGGTCTTACCGGTTTCGACCTCAATGGAAAAACCGTCGGCGTTATCGGGACTGGAAAAATTGGGTCTGTATTGGTAAAAATACTACACGGTTTTGGTTGTAAAATACTTGTTCAGGATGTCATTGTGGATGAAAATTTAATCAATTCCTACAATGTAATCTATACCAATTGTGAAACTATTTGTAAGCAGTCCGATATCATAAGCTTACACGTACCACTAACGTCTTCAACGAAACACTTGATTGATGCAAAACATATTTCATTAATGAAGCAAGGCGTAATGCTTATCAATACAAGTCGTGGAGGATTGGTCGATACCAAAGCTGTTATCGAAGGATTGAAAACTAAAAAAATTGGGTATTTCGGAATAGATGTGTATGAGGAAGAAGAAGGATTGTTCTTTGAAGACCATTCCGATGACATTTTGCAAGACGATGTGATTGCCCGATTAATGACCTTCAACAATGTTTTGATAACCAGTCATCAGGCCTTTTTAACCGAAACTGCATTGACAAATATTGCTGAAACCACAATATATAATCTGGATTGTTTTGATAAAGGCAAAGTTTCAGGAAACGAAGTTTCTTGATTAAGAAGCAAAAAATAGTAGTAACACTTAAATCTTAAAATTATGAATCGAGTAAAAAATAAAGTAGCCATTGTCACAGGAGGTGCCTCTGGTCTAGGGAAATCAAGTGCTATTTTATTAGCACGTGAAGGAGCAAAAATCGTTGTTACAGATATAGATGAAGAAGATGGAAAAAAGGTAGTCCAACAAATCAAAGCTAACGGTGGGGAGGCTATATTCATTAAACAAGATGTATCCAAAGAAGATGAATGGAAAAATGTCATTGAGACCACGCTCAAAACTTTCGGAAAATTACACATATTAGCTAATTCTGCCGGAATAGGATTAGGTGGAACTGTAGAAGAAGTTACCCTTGAAGATTGGAAAAACCTCATAGATGTAAACCTAAATGGCACTTTTTTAGGTACTCAGTATGGTATAAAGGGTATGAAGGAAACTGGAGAAGGTGGTTCCATTATCAACTTCTCTTCCATTGAAGGACTTATCGGGGACCCTAACCTACCTGCTTATAACGCAAGCAAAGGCGGTGTTACCATATTCACGAAATCTGCTGCCCTGCATTGTGCAAGACAAGGCTACGGAATCCGTATCAATTCTATACATCCTGCTTATATCTGGACACCAATGGTAGAAAATTTTCTGAAAGCTCAAGGTGATGTAGAAGAAGGCAAAAAGCAATTAGAAAGTTTGCATCCTGTTGGCCATTTGGGAGAGCCTGATGATATAGGCTATGGAGTCGTCTATCTAGCTTCGGATGAATCCAAGTTTATGACTGGTTCTGAATTGGTAATCGATGGTGGCTATACCGCACAATAACAAACTACCCTAAAACAAAAAATTATGAAAAATATACTTGTACCTACCGATTTCTCTGAAAACTGTACTAAAGCTGCACATCTCGGGATTAAAATGGCAAAAACATACAATGCAGAAATACACTTTCTACATCAAATGACAACACCTGTGGATTGGGTAAAATTAGACAAACTCAAAGAAAAGCGTTATCCAGAAACCTTAAAGCAAATAGGTACTGCAAAGGCTAATTTACGTGAACTCGAAAAAATAGCAGAACACGAAGGTCTTAAATGCCGAACCTTTCTTCAGTTCGATTCAGGACAAAAAGATATTTTGGAACATTCTGGTCATTTCCATCACGACTTTATCATTACAGGTAGTAGCGGAACAAAGGGTCGTGTACGGGAGATAACAGGCAGTAATGTTGAGAAAATTGTCCGAAAGGCTAATGCCCCGATTATTGTGGTCAAAGAAGAGGAAGTAACATTTCCCTTTAAGGACATTCTGTTCGTATCAAATTTTGAAGAAGATGTGAGTCATCCGTTTCAAGCGGTGCTTTCAATAGCTGAAAAATGCGATGCTAAAATTCATTTGTTACGTATAAATACAGAAACAGACTTTAATAGTATCAACGCTGGATTAAACCCTGTCAAGCAATTTCTTGAAAAGTTTCCCGCCTTAAAAAACTTTTCTATGAGTGTTCATAACGAATCTTCAGTAGAGGCAGGTATTAATACATTTTTAAAACATCAGCCAGCAGATTTAATTGCGATGAGTACCCACGGAAAGACAGGTTTTTTGAGCCTATTTTCAAAAAGTATTGCCGAAGGTGTAACCAATCATTCAGAACTTCCTGTAATGACCATACATATTAAAAAATGAAACATCCAATAAACATAGTAAAATATTCGGGCGACGTGGTAGCCTTTGATGTGGATAAACTTATCAATTCATTAAGACGTTCGCAAGCAAGTGAAGAATTGATTCAGCAAATAGTAGGGCAAGTTGAAGACCAATTATATGAAGGCATTACCACCAAAAAAATCTATCAAATGGCATTTAAAATGCTAAAAGGTAAGTCGAGAGTAAGTGCTTCAAAATACAAACTCAAAAAAGCCCTGATGGAATTAGGTCCTTCTGGCTTCCCATTTGAGAAGTTAGTAGGCAAACTACTGGCACACGAAGGATTTTCAACACAGGTTGGTGTAATAGTTCAAGGCAATTGCGTTCAGCACGAAGTGGATGTAATAGCCCAAAAAGACAATACCCATTATATGATTGAATGTAAATACCACAGTGACCAAGGTCGCTTTTGCAACGTTAAAATTCCCTTATATATCCACTCAAGATTTTTAGATGTTGAAAAACAATGGAAACGTCAAAAAGGTCACGAAGCCAAGCTTCATAAAGGAGGCGTTTACACCAATACACGATTTACAAGTGATGCGGTGAAATATGGTAAATGCGTGGGGCTATTATTGACAAGTTGGGATTATCCAATTGGTGACGGTTTAAAAGACAGAATAGATAAATCGGGGCTGCATCCATTAACAGCATTAACAACACTTACCAAAGCTGAAAAAACAAAACTATTGGATGAAGGTATCGTACTCTGTAAAGAGCTTCACGAAACCCCAAAAATTTTAGAACAAGTAGGAGTGCCAAAATCAAGACACAAAAAGGTTCTCGAAGATTCAAGAGAATTATGTGAAATTCATTAGAGCACTACTTAAATTTTTAATCTAAATAAATAGGACAAATGAAAACAGAAGAACTGAAAGAACAGAGCCGTATAGATTTAGAGCCATTTTACCAAGCATTGGAAGATGATTCTAAACTACTTGAAGAAGCCCTCGAAATATTATTGGGTATGGTACACTTCGAGCCTAAATCCGTAAAGAAGTTGGCACTCGTAATAAAAGAGGATTCCCGCAATCTATATAACGAAATAGCGGAATTGAGCAAATCGAACCAAGACAAAGGAAATACGCCTTCCTGTTGTGGTGGACATTAATAAATACTATAACGATGAAAAACAAAAAAATAAACATCCACTTTTTGGGAGCGGCAGGCACCGTGACTGGCTCAAAATATTTGGTGGATACAGGAGATAGAAAGATACTTATAGACTGTGGCCTCTTCCAAGGGTTAAAGGAATTACGCCTTAAAAACTGGGAGTACCCACCTGTTAATGTAGGTGATATTGATGCTGTTTTGCTTACCCACGGTCATATGGACCATACAGGTTATTTACCCAGATTGGTAAAACAAGGCTTCAATGGTCCCATTTATGGTACGAATCCTACTTTGGACATTGCAAAAATCATTTTGAATGATAGTGCAAAAATACAGGAGCAAGAAGCCGAACGTGCCAATAAGGAAGGCTATTCCAAACATAGTCCCGCAGAACCATTATACGATTTAAAGGATGTAGAAAAAACTATCCCACACTTTAAAGGAATTCCACAATCACAATGGATTCCGTTATTTGATGGTATTAGGGCTCGCTTCCAATACAACGGACATATTCTTGGTGCAACCTATATTGAGTTGGATGTACACGGAAAGCGTTTTGTCTTTTCAGGAGATATTGGAAGAACCAATGATTTATTGCTCTATCCACCCCTGAAACCAAAAAAAGCCGATGTGCTTTTCATTGAATCTACTTATGGTGGAAGGTTTCATCCCGATGAAGTGGAAGCACTTCCGCAGATTGAAAAATTGGTCAACGAAACCATTAATAGAGGAGAAAGCTTATTTGTTCCAAGTTTTTCCGTAGAACGTGCCCAATTGATGATGTTGATTTTTTGGAAATTACTTAAGGAAAAGAAAATCCCAAAAGTACAAATGATAATGGATAGCCCAATGGGAGCTAGTGTATTGGAACTATTCCATCGCACGAGGGATTGGCATCGATTGGAAGACAATGAATGTGATGAAATGTGTTCACACTTTACGGTCGTAAGCAGTTATCGAGAGACTATGGAATTACGAACCGATAATAAACCAAAAATCGTAATTGCTGGAAGTGGAATGCTAACCGGAGGAAGAATGCTCAACTATCTCGAAACCCAAGCGCAAAATCCAAATAACACCTTGCTTTTTGTGGGCTATCAAGCCGAAGGCACACGTGGTAGAAAATTATTGGAGGGTGAGAAAGAACTAAAAGTCTATGGAAAATGGGTGCCGTTTCATATGGAAGTTGCTGAAATCGAAGGGCTTTCGGCACACGCAGACCACGCTGAACTTATGGATTGGATGCGCAAAATAAAAAATAAGCCAGAGCGGATTTTCATTGTACACGGTGAAAAAGAAAGTGCAGAAGCATTACAAAAGGGCATCAAGGAAACCTATGGGTGGGATGCAGAAATTCCGCAATTATACACCATCGAAGAAATAGAATAAATCGAAAAATCACAACAATCAATAAAATATGGACACACACTCAAACATATTAAAATATAAACATCTCGGAATCTATACCCAAAACGAAAATGTAGTGTATATGCGCGAAGATTGCCACGTCTGTATTTCAGAAGGGTTTGAGGCACTTACCCGAATAAGAATATCCAATGCAAATAAATCAATCGTAGCAAGTCTTAATGTCCTGAATTCTGATATTCTGTTGCCCAATGAAATCGGACTATCAGATGCTGCTGCGAAAAAACTGAATGTTTCCCCAAATGATACATTATATGTTTCCCATTTAGAACCAATTGAATCTTTAAGCCACGTCAGGGCAAAAATCTACAATCAAAAGCTGGATTACAATGCATATAACAACATCATAACCGATATCGTTGAAGGCGATTATTCCAACATCCACCTTTCGGCATTCATAACTGCCTGCGCAGGTGACCGAATGGATATTGATGAAATATCTGACCTTACCAAAGCAATGATTGCTTCTGGTAAGCAACTGAACTGGAACAAAGATATCGTGGTGGACAAACATTGTATTGGCGGATTGCCTGGAAATAGAACAACACCGTTAGTCGTTGCCATTGTTGCCGCATATGGGCTTACTATGCCAAAAACATCCTCACGGGCAATCACTTCGCCAGCAGGCACAGCAGATACAATGGAAGTACTTACCAATGTGACGCTTTCTTTAGAAGAAATAAAGACCGTGGTAGAAAAAGAAGGCGGTTGTTTTGTTTGGGGCGGAACAGCCCAATTAAGTCCTGCGGATGATGTGCTCATCAAAATTGAAAAAGCCTTGGATATTGATAGTGAAGGGCAGCTCATTGCTTCGGTACTCTCTAAAAAAGCAGCAGCTGGTTCCACTCACGTGGTCATTGATATTCCCGTGGGTGAAACCGCCAAGGTTCGTAGTACCGAAATGGCTCAAAAACTAAAAAATCATATGGAAACCGTTGGGACATCTGTTGGCTTGAATGTAAAAGTTGTCATTACAGTTGGCTCACAACCTGTCGGAAGGGGTATCGGCCCCACTTTAGAAGCCATTGATATTTTAAAAGTTTTGAAAAATGAAGCAAATGCACCAAAAGACCTAACAGAAAGAGCATTGCTTTTAGCCGCTGAACTAATAGAGCTTTCTGGCAAAGTAGAAAAAGGGAAAGGGTTAGAAACCGCACATCAAATTCTCACATCTGGTCAGGCTTATAAAAAATTCCTTGCTATTTGTAATGCGCAAGGTCGCTTTTCAAAACCTGTTTTAGCACCCTATAAAACCGAAATTAGAGCAGAAACCCCTGGGGTTTTAAAGCGAATTGATAACCGAAAAATCGCAAAACTCGCCAAGCTTTCCGGAGCGCCTCAATCCAAGTCCGCAGGGATTCTTCTAAATGTTCATTTGGGAGAACAAATTGAGGAGAACCAATTGCTTTATACTATATATGCTGAATCCAAAGGCGAACTCAACTATGCCCTGGAATATAAAAACAACCATAACGATATCATAACTATAATTTAAAAAACTATGAAAACAATATTATTCAGTCTTCCCGGAAATGAAGAACTCACAGAACTAATGGCTACAAAAATGGATGCCGAAGTTGGCAAAGCCACTTTGCGCAACTTCCCTGATGGAGAATCCTATACACGTATCTTATCTGATGTTAAAGACAAATGTGTTGTACTGGTATGCACCTTGCACGAACCAGACGAAAAACTATTGCCCCTTTATTTTTTAAGTCATACTGCCAAATCATTAGGGGCAATGTGCACCTGTTTGGTAGTGCCCTATTTGGCATATATGAGGCAGGACAAAGTATTTAATGAAGGCGAAGGGGTAACTTCTGGTTTCTTTGGAAAATTGATTTCAGGTTTTGCCGATAGCATTACCACGGTTGACCCTCACTTGCACAGAATTAGTTCATTAGGAGAAGTGTATCAAATTCCAAATAAAGTAATTCACGCTGCCGATGCTATTTCAGATTGGATAAAGGAAAACATCGAAAACCCAGTACTTATCGGTCCCGATTCTGAAAGTGAACAATGGGTTTCAGAAGTCGCCAAAAATGCAGGAGCACCATTTACAGTATTACAAAAGGTGCGTCACGGTGACCGTGATGTAGAAGTCTCTGTTCCTGATGTTGACAAATACAGAGATGCCACACCTATTTTGGTAGATGATATTATTTCTACGGCGCGAACGATGATTGAAACCGTGGTGCATTTGAAAAAAGCAGGGATGAGACCACCTATATGTGTTGGTATTCACGCCGTTTTTTCAGGCAATGCCTATCAAGATTTGTTGGATTCCGGAGTAGAAAAGATAGTGACCTGCAATACCATTCCGCATCCGTCCAATGGCATAGATTTAAGCGATATACTGGCAAAAGAGGTAAAGAAATTAATGTACCATATATGAGAAGTCGAATCTTCATAGTACTGATTACTTTATTCAGCATCACAATGACTGGACAAACTGAAATGCTTATTGGGCAGATTTCAGGCAGATTGGTCATTCGTGAGAATTTTGATGAAAAAGGTGCTTTTCTCAATAAACAAACTTTTGAAGCTGGTAAAACAATAGAGAAAAATGGATACTATGAAATTAAGGTGGTTACGGAATTGTTTGATAAAGACAAAATAGCGACCGATAAATACACCACGACCTATCGCTGTAAGCCTGATGAAGCCAGTATAATGGTTATGGCATTTCCATTTTCCAACCCAAAATCAAAAGAAACCGAAATTAATACCACTTCTAAAAAATTTAAAGAACTCTACGATTTGAAAAATCTTGAAAATATAGAACTGGAAATGAGTTTTGATTCGGGCTTGTTGAATTTTTTTGGCTCAAAAAGTACCATAAAAATTTACGACCGAAAATTTAATAATAGCGAAAATAATATTAATTCAAAAATTAACATTAAGGCCTATGCCTTGGGAATTCGCATTAAGCAACTCAATTATACTGTTAACGAGAAATTAAATGCACAAGGTCTATTGACCTTTCAAAAATTTACAGAAGAAGACAACAGTTATTTTACAATGACTTATAAATAAAAATAAATGAAAAATTATGACACCCTTTCAGAAGCTATTAACGATTTACAAGCAAACGAATACCCTTATGATTTCAACTTAAAACCTGAATGTCTGGAATGTGCTTCCCTGAAAATTGAGATTCGACCAGAAGATTTTAATGTGGATAAAATATATCGCTTTGAAGGAATGAGCAGTACCGATGATAACAGCATTTTATATGCAATATCTTCCAAAAAAGGGCTTAAAGGTCTTTTAGTAGATGCTTATGGCGTCTATGCCGAAAACATATCGGAAGCAATGAGAAAAAAATTACGATAACACTTAAACAATACTATAATGGAAAATCACGAGCAGCACAAAAACAACAAAATGGACCATTCGAAAATGGATCATTCTAAAATGAACCACGAAAAAGAAGATCATTCCAAAATGGATCATTCCAAAATGAAGAATGGAGATGGAGACCATTCGGGTCATAATCCGGGTCACGGACAAATGGGTCACGACCATCATAAAATGATGATTGCAGACTTTAGAAAACGATTTTGGGTAACGCTAGTACTTACCATCCCTATATTGTTCTTCTCGCCAATGATTCAAGATTTTTTTGGGTATGAATTTTTACTTCCCGGAAATTCTTATATTCTTTTTGCGCTTTCTACCATTGTATATTTCTATGGCGGATGGCCTTTTCTTAAAGGATTTGTTTCCGAAATAAAGAATGGTGCACCTGGTATGATGACACTTATATCTATGGCAATAAGTGTCGCCTATTTCTACAGTTCTGCAACTGTCTTTGGTTTACGAGGAGTTGACTTTTTCTGGGAGCTGTCAACACTAATTGCTATTATGCTTGTTGGTCATTGGATAGAAATGAAAAGTGTATTAGGCGCTTCAAAAGCATTACAACTTTTAGTTAGTATGATGCCTGCCGAAGCTCACAGGGTAAAAGGCGACACTATTGAAGATATACCACTTGAAGATTTGTTAAAAAATGACGTGATTTTGGTAAAGCCAGGAGAGAAAGTTCCAGCTGATGGTATCATAGTAGAAGGTTCAAGTTATTTAAACGAATCAATGCTTACAGGGGAGTCCAAGCCTGTAAAAAAAGAAGAAAAGGATAAGGTAATAGGTGGTTCAGTAAATGGCAATAGCACTTTAAAGGTAAAGGTGGAACATACAGGAAAAGACAGCTATCTCAATAAGGTTATTACGATGGTTGAGGAAGCACAAAAGACCAAATCTAAAATGCAAAACCTTTCCGATAGGGCAGCAAAATGGTTGACTTATATAGCTTTGGCTATTGGTTTTGGTACGTTGGCAGTTTGGCTGATTTTAGGCTTTCCGTTTGTGTATGCATTAGAAAGAATGGTTACCGTTATGGTCATCGCTTGTCCACACGCATTGGGTCTTGCAATTCCTCTTGTAGTTGCCATTTCTACTGCTGTATCTGCACAAAATGGATTATTAATCCGTAATAGAACTGCCTTTGAAGAATCACGTAAGATATCCGCCTTACTATTTGACAAAACAGGGACTTTGACCAAAGGGGACTTTGGCGTTACTCGAATCAAATCTGTAAATGCGTCCTATTCAAACGATGAAATCTTAAGACTGTCAAGTGCGTTGGAACAAAGTTCAGAACATCCAATTGCTGTTGGGATTATTAAAAAAGTTAAAGAAGACAATATTACAATCCCAAAGCCTGAAAACTTTAATGCGATCACTGGTAAAGGTGTAGAGGCAAATGTAGAAGGAAAGCAAGTAAAAGTGGTTAGTCCTGGTTATTTAAGGGATGAAAAAATAACTATTCCTGAAGATGCTTATAGTGACGCTGCTGAAACTGTTGTATTTGTATTAATTGAAGGACAACTAGCAGGATACATTGCACTTGCTGACGAAATAAGACCTGAATCTGCGGAAGCTATAAAAATATTTAAAAAGAACAATATCAAAGTTTTGATGGCAACTGGGGATAATGAAAAAACAGCCAAAGCTGTGAGTGAAAAATTAGGATTGGATGGCTACTATGCCGAAGTGCTACCACACCAAAAAGTAGAAATTGTAGAAGAATTACAAAACAAAGGAGAGTTTGTGGCTATGACTGGAGACGGCGTAAACGATGCGCCCGCACTTGCCAAAGCTGATGTAGGAATCGCAGTTGGTTCTGGTACTGATGTAGCCGCCGAAACAGCCGATATTATATTGGTAAATAGCAATCCACAAGATATTGCAAACCTAATTTTGTTCGGAAAGGCTACGTACAATAAAATGATTCAGAACCTAATATGGGCAACTGGGTATAATGTGGTGGCCATTCCATTAGCTGCAGGTGTTCTATACTCTTCCGGCTTTGTTTTAGGACCAGCTGTAGGAGCGGTATTTATGAGTTTGAGTACAATTATAGTGGCTATTAATGCGCAATTATTGAAGCGAAAAATCGGTAAAAAATAAATGGATAGAAAAGAAAAACTCAACAGGATATTTTTAATTCTATTGAGTTTGTTTGTAGTGATGTTGGGCTATGGTATATTATTGCCAACCCTTCCTTACTATACCGAAAGATTAGCTTTAAAAGACAATCTTGACACCGACCTTATTAATTTCCATATTGGATTGCTCACAAGCATTTATCCATTTTTTCAGTTACTATTCGTAGTGGTTTGGGGAAAACTATCGGACAGATACGGCAGGAAACCTATTATTATTTGTGGACTAATCGGTTTTGTAATTATGCAATTACTTACTGGCCTAGCCACATCCTTGACAATGCTATATATTGCTCGAATTTTTGGTGGAATTTTTACGTCATCAGTTATTCCAGTTAGCAATGCATATTTAAGTGATATTACATCTGAAGAACGTAGAACGAAAATAATGGCCTGGTCTGGTGTTGCCATTAGCTCTGGTGTTATTTTCGGCCCTGTCATTGGCGGCTTTCTGTCCCAAACTGATATTCATATAAAATATACAATAGGCCTGCTACATTTAGACCGATTTTCAGTGCCCTTTTTATTCGCTGCACTACTAGGATTGATTGTCCTTTTGGTTGTGATGAAATGGTTAAAAAACACCGCTCGCGTACATAAGTTCACAACACGAAAAGTGAGTTTGCGGTTCACATTTACTAAATATTTTATCGTATTACTAGTGCTATCGTTTGTTATCCAATTTGTGGTGACGCTATTTGAAACTGTCTTTTCAATCTACGGAAAAGATGAATTAGGATTTAATAGTAATCAAGTTGGTATTGGTTTTATGCTATGTGGTTCAATAATGGCTGTTTTACAACCTGTGTTCGCTACTTATGGAGAGAAGTTTTTATCAACAAAGAAACAAATTGCTTTAGGGTTATTAATATCTGGTTTATCCTTGATTGCCTTTCCATTTTTTAACAATGAATTTTTAGTCTATGGATTAATCGTTGTTTTTGCTGCTGGAGGCGCTATGGTAACACCAAATTTGCTCTCTGCGGTTTCATTAATATCAAAGAAAAATACTGGCAGGAATATTTCTATTCAGAGTTCGACCAATAGTATTGGTCAGATTCTAGGCCCCGTTTTAGGAACTTGGCTGATTGCAGGCGGTTTTTACTATCCTTTCATAATTGCTGGTAGCATTGTTTTGCTCGCTATTGGTTGTCTGTTCTTTTTTAAAAATCCCCCATAAAAAGATATAACATACAAACATTACTTATTGATAATTAACCCAAATCTAAAGCCCCAAAAATATTTTGCATAAGTTAATTCATATAATACTAGACAATTACAAAGAGGAAATAAAAGTAGTTGAGGAATCTAATCTAAACGATTTCAACAATGTTGAACAAGGTATTTCTATTTCAAGACAATACTTGCAGAAATTACGCATCTGTGTAAGGGAAAATGAATTCGTAGATAAAAAAGAATGAAATAATTTTCTTTAAAAAGCATAAACCCTACATCTATAGCAGACTGAAATTTTATGCCAAACTCTACAATTTCTTGATAAATAGACCTGCGGGAACAATAAAATCTCAACAGGAATTTATTGATTCAGAAATAAATAGGCTACAAGAAAGTAATCGACGGAATATAGATTTCATTAAATATTATAGAGAGGATTCTGAACTTCTGGATGAATTCTATTTTCTGCGAGGAAATGATAAAATTAGCTTGGTATCAAACACTTCTCATTTTTATACAGATGCTGAATTTTCCACAAGCCACGATAATGCAATTGCCAAAATTATGGCCTATGACCTATTAATAAGCCATTACGTTGAAGAGTTAAGTAATTTAAGGGATTTGTCATACGGCATACCGAATAAGCTGAATACTCTATCAAACGGTGAGCGACTTGGTTGGACTGCTTCAAAAACAGACCTAATTGAGTTAATTTATGCATTACAGGCATCTGGCGCAATAAAAAGTGGTACAGCTGGTATTAAAGAAATGGCATCAGCTTGTGAAGATATTTTTGAACTTAATCTTGGTAACGTTTATAGAACTTTTCTCGAAATAAGAGAACGGAAAATCGACCAAACCAAGTTTATTGATAGACTAAAAGCAACACTTTTAAGGCGAATGGAAGAAACGGACGGTTGATATTTTCATTTTTAAAAATGTTAAATTTCTTCCCAAGTTGGGTCTTACTTGGGAAAAAATAAAATTAATTTTATCTATTATCATTTGGCATAGATGATTTTAAGTGACACCTCTAAATCAAACCAATTTAAACCATTGAAAATGAGTAAATAAAAACACCCTACTTGGGTACAACTTGGGATTAAAATCCAATAAACCATCCCAAATTTGTAGAACGAAAGTCAAATCAGGTCAGGGACTATCAAATTAGTTGAAATCGATACGATAGTCCCTTTCTTTAAAACCGTTCTATTATGCCAGCAAATATTATTACCACCGACGACCTTCGAGAATTTAAAATGGAATTGCTCGATGACATCAAGAATCTTCTATCTAAACAAGCAACTGGAAAACTCAAGAAATATTTAAAATCTTCCGAGGTAATGGACTTGCTTCAAGTCAGTCCAGGTACATTACAGAATCTTCGCATCAATGGAACGTTGCCATACACAAAAGTTGGGGGCATTATCTACTATGATGCAGAGGAAATTCAAGGTGTAATGAACTCAAATCGAGTGCAGCACAAGCAAAATTCTTAAAAGATGAACTATATAAAGCTACTAAATGCGGCTTTTGAAAAGTTCTTTTTTGATGACCGCCTCAATCCAACGCACATAAGCCTATATATGGCGCTGTTCCAAGAATGGAACAGTAGTCGGTTTGCAGATGAGTTCTATGTAAACCGTCGCGAATTAATGCGCGTTGCCAAGATTGGTTCAAAATCCACTTATCATAGATGTGTGACAGACCTCGATTCTTGGAACTATCTATCCTACTTCCCTTCTAACAATCCCTACAAAGGCAGTAAAATCAAGATGTCCATTATTGGGACAAGTGATGAACCTGTTACGGGACAGTACAATCCCATATTAGAACAGCTTGCGGAACAGTACCGTCCCATACGTGAACCAGTAGTGTACCAACACCATCCCAATAATGGACAAGCTGTGGACTCGCACCGTCCCACCAGTGGACAAGCATTGGTATCTACTATAAACAATACCAAACAAGTAAACAATATAAAACAACCAAAGGGCTGGCAGACCGTTATTAATTTTTTTATTGAAAAAGGTTTTAATGCTGATGAAGGAAAAAAATTCTTTGAGCATTATGAAACCCGGAACTGGCAAACGAGTGATGGAAATGAAATTAGAGATTGGCGTGCCTTGGCCACAAACTGGATGGACAGAACAGAATTATATGCCGAGGAAAACAAACCAAACAAAAAACAAGCGTCCCAAATCAAGGACAACCTGCGAACCAGTAAAAACAAAGACTATGGACAACCCCTCTAAAATAACCGAAGGTGGCGTGGAATACTCGCTCGGAAACTTTGATGGTAAAAGCGTTCTCTACGACTTCCCAAAAATTCTAATTTACTTGAATGCCAAGGGCAAGCTGCTATTTGGGAAGAAGTTTAGGATTTACGATGAGGATAAGGTGATACTGCTAAAGCTCTGTTCTTACTTCATCAAGGATAAAGAGAACTGCTCAACTTACGGAATTGACATCGATAAAGGTATCCTGCTTTCTGGACCCGTAGGCTGCGGTAAGACCAGCTTAATGAAATTGCTACGTCATTTGGTACCGTTGCAACGTCCTTACGAAATGATTCCTTGCCGGAACGTAACCTTCAGCTTTAATCATTTAGGTTTTAAAACGGTCGAGGAATATGGGAATACCAAATTCTATTGTTTTGATGATTTGGGTGTGGAACCCTCTGGCAGATTTTACGGAAAGGATTTGAATGTGATGGGCGAAGTGCTTTTATCTCGATACGAACTGTACCTACAAACCAAACACAAAATTAAAACCCACGCCACAACCAATCTCAATGCTGAAGAACTGGAAGAACGCTATGGCAATCGTGTTCGTAGCAGGATGCGTGAACTGTTTAATCTGGTGGCTTTTGATAAGGGAGCTGGGGATAAGAGAAAGTAGATGCCTATTAGCTGTGGCATCACTAATGGTAATACTAGTTGGCTTAAAAATATTTCTTAAAGCAAATAGGCTTGTTTAAATATCCAAAATGTTATGTTAAATTTTATCTTTGTATAAAAATCTAAACCTTTTGCAACTATCTCAAACTTTTAAAGACGGACTCAATTCTCTTGGTTTTAACCAAGAGAACAATGATTGTCTTTTTCTTACTGATGATTACAAGCAAACAGAAGATTTATCGGTAAAACTTCAACTTGAAAAAGCAATGAAGTTTGAAGCCTCGGCAGTTTTTTTCAGGAATGAAATTAATAAGCTCAAAGCCCAAATTTATATCTACGACCATACTCAATTAGATTCTGATGAGAGCCATTTGAGCCACATACAAAAAATGGTATGGAGCAACGGAGCTGTTCCTATTGCCTGTATCTTTTACAGGACAGAAATAAAAATACTCGATTGTACCCAACATATTCAAGATGACAATAAGCCCGTTTACCTAGCAAGTTTAAAAATTGTAGCCAAAGCACATCAGCTTTATAATAAAAATTTTGCTGTTAAGATAAAAACTGGTACGTTCTGGGAAGAATCTAGTGTCAAAAATAAATTTAAATTCAATGCCTCTTCCTACGATATCCTTATACGGTGGATACGAGAGATAGCTAAACAAATTGCATTCTCAAATTCCAATGCCGATGAGCGAATAATAAAAAAAATCATTATTCAGTCTATAATGATTAAATATCTGGAGGAAAGAAAAGATCCAGATGGCAATAGCTCTTTTAATCAAAAATATTTCCAGAAATATGGCAGTTGCCAAGAATTTGTAGATGTTCTGTCTAATGGAAATTTTGTTGCTTTGCTAGACGATTTACAGCAAGATTTAAATGGTAATCTTTTTGAGTGGAATTCCGAAGAGAAGAATCTAATACCAACTTTAAATTTAAATGGTCTGGTAGAAGCTTTAAAAGCTTATAAAAGACCCGAAGAGAGCCACAACCAAATTCTGGAACTTATTAGATACTATGAGTTCAGCTACATTCCTGTAGAATTGATAAGTCGTATCTACGAAGAGTTTTTAGCAGGTGGCGATGATACTTTATTTAGTCAAAAAGAGAAAAAACAAAAAGATGGCATCTTTTACACACCATCTCATCTTGCGCAGTTATTAGTCGATGAGATTATGCCATTACATCAGTATATCAGTATTGATATCAAATCATTTACGATTTTGGATCCAGCTTGTGGATCGGGTATTTTTCTTGTATTGGCATTTAAAAGGTTAGTACAATGGTGGCGTTTACAGAACAGTCTAAAACAACCAAATATTCAAACTTTAAAGACTATTTTAGCCTGTCTTTATGGTGTTGATAAAGAGTATCAAGCAACCAAATTAGCAGCATTTAGTCTTTGCCTCGCACTCTGTGATGAGCTTTCGCCTAAACAGATTATCAATGAATTAAAATTTAGTGACCTTACAGAAAATCAAATTTTACATTCTGATTTTTTTATAGAACACTTATTAGTTAAGGAAGATAAAGATTCTGCACAGAGGTCTGCTTTTAAAAAAATAAGTAACAAGAAGTTTTCAAGAATTATCGGCAATCCACCTTTTGACCGTGGAGCCCTCAATTTATACACTAAAAAATGGGAGAAGGAAAATATAGATATTCCTCAAGGTCAAATTGCCTTAAAGTTTTTATCCGAAGCTTTAGAATTTTTAGAGCCTGGTGGTTTACAATGTCTTATAATCAAATCATCCAGTCTTCTTTACAATACAAGTTCAACGGAATTTAAGGAAAGACTATTTTCAAATTACAATGTGCTTCAAGTCCTTGATTTTACACCTTTGGGGCGTAACAACAGTTTATGGGATGGAGCAGATGTAGCTAGTGCAGCTATATTTCTACGTAATGAAAAACCTGACTTTAGCAAAAACATCTTGCATTTAATCTTTAGAAGAACTAAAGCGGTCAAAGAACGTATTGTATTCGAAGTCGATGAATACGATTTCCATTTTGTTAATAGGAATGACGCGATAAACAATCAATTTGTTTGGAAAATAAACTTGTTAGGTGGTGGTAGAATTGCAAGTTTAGTAGCCAAATCACAAGTGCTAAATACATTCGAAGAGTATCTAAAGGCAGAAGATTGTATTTCGATGGAAGGGTATCAAAAAGGGTCTCGTGGCAAAATGCAGCCCGATTATATGTATGAACTAAATAGTTTGCCTACATCAGCCATTACATCAAGAGGCATTGATTACAAACAATTGGAATCAATACCCAATAATACAGTTTTTTCAAAAGTTCCACAGAGATTATTTTTTGAATCCCCAAATGTAATCCTATGGGAAAATATGGGTGCAGAAAAACTACCTGTTTTTTTGAACACTCGAAAGTCTTTTTCGTTCAAGGACAAAATAATATCCTTAAAATCTAAAACCAATGATTTAAAAATTTTGCAGAGTATTGTTAAGAATTTCGAGACAAATTCTGATTTTTACCGCTTTTTTATATTCTGTACAAGTAGTCAAGTATTAGTTAATCTGAATTCTGCTATCCTAAAAAAGGATTATATGACCTTACCATATGTTGAGGATAGGAAAGGGTTTTTTAGCCAAATAGACCTGAATATCATAGATGATGTAAACACATATTATCAAGACTTTCTAAGGCACGGAGAACGTTCTGTAATCTTGGATAAACTTGAAGGAAATGAACTAAAAAATTCAATTGAGTTATATGGTATTGAATATTGCAAACTGTTAAACGATATACAAAACAACCAAAAGCAAAATTTCAAAATCTATGAAGTTTGCGAGCTGTATGATAGCACTTATATATGTATAATTTTTAAATATAGTTCGGCATCATTGAAAAACGAGATTAGCTGGAAAAAAGATGGTCTTGAAGAAATTGAATCATTATCCAATTTCCAGATTTCAAGTAGATTAAATTCCCAAAGGATTGTTCGGTATTATCATTCTGACAATACGATAGTTATAGTTAAACCAAATCAAAAGAGGTATTGGCTTTCTCATAAGGCCTATAGAGATGCTGACAAAACCTTAATTGATTTAGTAAAAAATCGAAATTAAGAATGGTAGTCGATGATTTTTCTGAAGAGAGCACTGGAGCTTCTTTTAGTATAGACTTGTCTGCGGAAGATATTCGTGATAAGATTTTAGAAAGTATTTCAAATACTGCAAAACCGTTCGTTCATTCTGTACATACGCATAAAAATACCCATTGGAATGAGGATAGCCTAACCCAAGTTTTCATAGCACAAAACACAGTTCAATTACAAAAGCTTTCCTCATCGTTAATGGTTGCTGCTCAATACAGGGATATCTATCATAAAACTAAAGGTATTCCCGATGTATTTTATTCAATGATTGAAGAAGGCAGAGACCATAAGCCGTCCTTTGTAATGGAAGCTAAACGATTGCCTACACCCACAAGTACTCGTGAAAAGGAATATGTTGTAGGTAAAACAACAACTGGAAATCCCAATGGTGGAATCGAACGGTTTAAATTAGGAAAGCACGGTGCAGGCCATTCTCATTGTGGAATGTTAGCATTTGTAGAGAAAGAAGAATATCAATATTGGTTAAAAAATATAAATTCTTGGATAGCAGAATTATACCCTGTATGGTCTGAAAGTGAGTTGTTAAAACTACAAAAAAACTATTCGCATTACAGTCATTTTAAGTCCAAAGCAGAAAGAGATAAAGGTGAAGTTAATCTTGATCATTTTTGGATAAAAATTTAAAATAGATTTTTCCGCAACTTAATTATTTAACAACTTCAAGAAAACTGAATATTAGATGAATTGAAAAAAAAGATTTCATAAACCTAGAGATCCTAAAGAAGGGCATTATTTTGATATTAGATATTTTGTCTATTAGCATCATTTTTACGATGATTACATCAATAATCATATAAAGAAAGATAGGGAAAAAGTCACTGCCCTTATTGTGGAAAAAAAAGAATTATCATAGAGATAGAATCAGTTTTTGAAATGTTACCGAATGGTCTAAACTACAGTACAAAAATTGAGCTAAAATTCCAGTTTAAAGTATTATTTATTTCGAAATTTATAAGTGTATTTGTAAACTTCAATTAAAATCTCTTTTAAACATTTTACAATTTCAATTCCCAACTCTTTCATAACTACTTATATTTTATTAAACATTCCAATACCAGCAGAGCCAAAGTCAGAAAGCTATCTTGGTTGCTGAGATAGTTGCTTTCATCCTCATTACTCAAAAAACCCAATTCCAAAAGAACAGAAGGACAATAATTAACCGTTTCACGTAGCACCTGAAAACTTGCAAACTTCACACCCCTACTTTCAAAACCTAATTCTTTATTAAGCGCAGCTTGCAATTGAAAAGCCAACCAACTGGCATCCTTTGAATATTGTGAAGTGGCGTTTGCCACATACACTTCAATTCCTCTAGCGTTCGGATTATTGGAATGATTGCAATGCAAAGAAACGAACAAATCAGCATTCAATGTTTTTGCCAATTTAGTTCTGTCCGATAATAAAATTAAAGTGTCTTTGTACCTGGTCAAATAAATATCCAAAGGCTCATCCAAATCGTTATTTAACTTCAAAATCTCATTTGCAATTGATAAAACCACATCCTTTTCTTGGATACCCTTTATTCCAATAGCACCAGAATCTTTTCCACCGTGTCCAACATCAATAATTATTCTTTTTTGAGTGGCAATTTCCTGTCCAAAAATGACACACATTTTTAGAAGCAAAATTACAAAACTGACGCTTTTGAGCACTTTTTTCATTTTCAATTTTCGGGTTATCAACAACTTCCCTTCAAAATTCCATAGGATTTGATGTCAAATAATAGCAACGGAATTCAAAC